>ENA-ORXI01001340-ORXI01001340.1-sediment-metagenome-genome-assembly--contig:-NODE-1340-length-19200-cov-5.878262_pt1 | contig 19200 bp, 17 predicted proteins | sample MGYA00237861_ERZ511468 | MGnify/ENA primary metagenome ERZ511468 (study PRJEB26299, sample SAMN06266213) | sediment metagenome | isolation source: Hudson Canyon methane seep mesocosm | place...
ATTGCCTTAATAAAAGAAGCTGATATTGTTATTGCAAACTTAAATGATTTTAGAGGCAAAGAGGCTGATAGTGGTACAGTATGGGAGTGTGGATATGCCAGTGCTCTTGGTAAAACTGTTTATGCGTATATGAATGATACCAACAGTTATCTAAACCGGTTCAAAGACAATGAAAAACATTTAGATGATGACATAGATATGTTGGTTGACAATGAGAATAAAATCATTGAAGATTTTAATTTACCTATTAACTTAATGCTTGGATGCAGCATAGAAAGAATCATTGAAGGAACTTTTGAAGATGTATTAAAACACATCTCCAAATAATCAGATATGTAATCTTTTGATTTTTTGATACAAGGTATATGTTTTGAGATATATAATAGGTATGGTTTCAATAACATCCCTTGGAATCATATATATTTCACAGTTTTCTAAGGCTTGATACTTATAAATATTTTCATCACTAAATATGGTTTCATATGCAAATGATTCTCCTTTTTCTAAGGTAGTCTTATCCAAATGGTCATCTTCTAGTTCAAGCTTTCCATTAACCAGTAAATATAAACCCGATTCTTTTATATCAAGATATTCATCTTTTTTTAAATGATACATTTTAAAAGATTGTGTAATTTTATTTTGTGTGTTAATTGACAAAAATTCCGAAAAGATACTAAACTCTTCAAAAACCACTCCCAAAGTCATTCTTTGCATTAACATTTCACTTAAATAATCAAAACCAACAAAATGTGTGTATATATCATTGGGTATGGCTAAGGCATTTACATAACTCAATGTTTTATATGTTTCATTTGATTCATTTTGTGTCATTGCACTGATATCACCTATTAAGGTTCCAGAGAATATTGTTTTAATTCTTTTCGTATAAGAAGAAATTGATTGCAGTGCTCCACTTAATACAAGGAAGACATCATCATTTTTTTCATTTTCATTTATCATTATTGAATTGGGTTCAAAACTTTTGATTTCACAATTGAGCAAAACTTGTATTTTGCTTTTTTGAATATTAGGGAACAAATCTTTAATAAAGTAAGCCACAGAGTGTCGTAAGTAATTTTTTCGTGTTGGTATTAATTCATCAACATGACCAAACTTTACTCGTGTACCTATTTGAAGCTGCTCTTTTGTACAAGAAGTGGTAGAAGTATGTGCAATAATTATTCTTTGGGATTCATCATTTTCAAAGTCTTCTGTTTTTCCATGAATCATACCTCCACCTGCATCTATTTTTTTTAGAGTTACTCTCTCTAAATAACTTTTTTGAATTTTTTTATTGAATTTTTTTGTAATACCCAAATCATCTTTATCGATTTTTTGCATACCATCTAACACTTCAAATGATGAAATATCAGCTAAATGAGCATATGACTTATAACCATTTAACCAAAACGTTCTAAAAATAAATATATTTGTTTCAATAGGATGAGGAGAAAAAACAGGTTTCACTTCTAATCCATTGATATCATTCCACTTATCAAATGCTAAATCAATATATTCAAAACAATTATTTAGTCGCTCTTCAGATATATCTAACAGTGCTGATAGTTTTTTCATTACGGATACTCGAATAAGTTTAGTAGAGTAATATTTAATTCGATGATCAATTTTAAGTAACTCAGTTAATCCAGCAAAATGATCATCATGTCCGTGAGTATGAAATATTCCTTCGATATCATTTAACCCTATTCCTAAATGTAATAATACATTTTGAATATTTGGTCCCGCATCTATTAAATATATTTTTCCATGAAACATTACAACTGAGGCCATAGAAGGATTCGTAGTTGACCAACCATCATCTTGACCTGAATGAATAATACTAAAGTAACTTTTATGTTGACTAAAATAATCTAATTTATAAGGAATTTCATAACTTGCATTTGATTCCAAGTTAAGATTAACAACAACCTCTTCATCTTTATAAGATATTTTATAAATATTTAATTCTTCTCTTTTGACAAATACATCATTGGATACTTCACTGTTTTTATCATCATCAAGGTAAACACTTTTTATAAGTTGGGCTGAACTTCTTATTTGACCAAATGCAAATTTTAGTTTCATATCCATCATAGCTTTGGCTGTTTTTTCATCAATTCCAGCTGCTTGAATTTCTTCTTGGCTTATAAGACCATAATTTCCTCTAAATATATACTCTATTTGAGAATCAACTTGATCTTTAAGTCCTATAATTATAGGTTTAGTGCCATCATTGTTGGGATGATTTGGAATAACCATACCTTGTCGGTATAACATTTGTAAAACGGGGAATTCACATAGGTTTGAGAAACTAAAATTTTGTATTGTTAATTCACTTAATAAAATAGCATTAGGCCCATTTTCACAAAAAAACCCATCTTGCATTTTGGAAGTTATTAAATCTTTTTTCATAAGAAGCTTAACTACATCAGAAGGTGTTCCACATAAAATTCGGACATTTGCATCTTTTATGTTTATATAACTTACACCATTGGTAACATTGGTGATTTCAATGTAGTTTCCGTTCATTCTCAACCTTATAAAATTTATTACTAATTTTTACATTTACTTACTTAAATACCTATTTTAATTAGGTATAAATATAATTATTTTAGGTATTTATTCTCAAGACAGAAAAATCCACATTAAATAACAACAAATGTAGAAAGAATTTTTATAATTTCATAGTGATTAAAAATTTAGTTCCCACACCCACTTCACTTTCACACGTAATATCACCATTTAGTTTGGTTGTCACCAAGTTATAGATAATACTCATTCCTAATCCACTCCCACCCTCTTCTCTGTTTGTGGTAAAAAATGGATCAAAAATTTTATTTAGGTTTTCTTCACTGATTCCTTTTCCATCATCTTTATAGGTCATTAAGTATTCATTGTCGTCATTCGTTGAGGCAATACTGATGACAATTTCGCCAGAAGTGCCTTTGTCATAGGCATGAAGTAATGAGTTTAAAACCAAATTAGTAACTACTTGAGAAAATACACCGGGGTAACTTTGTATTTTTAACTCTTTTGAACAATCAATTTTGATATTAACTTTTGATTTTTTTGTAATATTTTTTATGCTAATGAGGGTTTCTGTTATATAGGAGTAAAAACTAAATTCTCTTTTAAGCTCACTGGATTGATCAACAGCAACTTGTTTAAAACTTCGAACTAAGTCTGCTGTTTTGACTAAATTGATATTTATACTTCTTGCTAATTCCCCAGAATCATGTAAGAATAGATCAAATTCTTCTTGGCTTAAGTCATCTTTGTCGTAAAGTTCTTTTATACTTTTTGAGATTTCCAAAAAGTGTGTTATTCCTGTCAAACTTAAACCAACTGGCGTGTTTATTTCGTGCGCTACTCCAGCAACTAAACCTCCCAAACTTGCCATCGTTTCAGATTCAATCAAATGCTTTTGTGTTTTTTTCAATTCTGCCATTGAATCATTTAACTCTGTGTTGGTTGACTGTAATTCTTCTGTTCTTAAATTTACTTTATCTTCAAGATTTTCGTTTAATTCCCTTATTTCAATTTCAGCTTCTTTTCTGGCTTCAATTTCAACATCTCGTTCAATTACTTTCTGGACTAATTCATCGGAATGATGTTTTAAAAGTTTTTCTCTCTCTTCAAAATAATTAATTTTTGCATTAAATTCATCGGGAGTAATTCTCATTTTTGATAACATATCTACATACATGTTAGACAATTCACTTGATTCATGTTTAGTAAATAAATTACTCGTCATCAATGCACTGTGTGCACCTGCTGATCCAATGGAACCCGTTAAAAACCTCTCAACTTCATTGTAGAGTTTCGAATATTCCAAAATATTAATACTCTCTTTTTTCTCATACTTTAAAACAACTAAAATGTCATTCATGATTTTTTTGATTTTTACTTTTGCAAAGTAATTCTGCAAAACATTTTCGAATAAAATACATTTTTCTTTTAGGCTAATGGTATCATCCAAATTTCCACTAAATTTATATTTCTTTTTAGATTTTAACGCATCTACAAAATCATCCGCAACTTGAGTCTCTTCATTTGATTTTTTAGTTGCCATTGAAAATATTATAAAAGCACTGATATTAAATAACATACTCCAAAATACGGCATGTGGAATAGAAGCAAATTCATTAAGACCAAATAAAGCAGTGGGTTTTAAAAGCCAAAAACCAAATAACCCATTTCGTATGATCTCATCACTAATCCAACCACTGTTTACAAATTGTGGAATAATTAATGTAAAAAACCAAATTCCAAATCCAAATACAAGTCCCCATAGTGCACCCTTTTTATCGGCACCTTTCCAAAATAATCCTCCAATAATAATTGGGGCAAACTGTAATATAGCAGTAAAGGAGATAAGACCAATATTAACAATTAAATTATCTTTAGATACCAATATATAAAACATATAACCAAAAGAGATAAACAGTGAAACAATACACCATCTCAAAAATAAAATACGTTTTTTTAAAAATGACAGAGGTTTATATAACTCAATTATAGGCAATAATAAATAGTTACTGATCATAATTGCCATTGTCATAGACGTAATCATAATCATACTTGTTGATGCTGAGAATCCTCCTATAAATGCAATCATAGAAATAACAGCCGCATTTTGTTCCATAGGAATAGTTAATACATAAAAATCTAATAATTGGGCATCAGGACTTAGTAAACTACCACTCATAGCAATGGGTATTGTAAAAAAAGTTATTAGAAAAAGGTATAAAGGTAAAACCCAAATAACAGTAGAAATATGCTTTTCACTTGAATTTTCTACCACACTTACGTGAAACTGTCTTGGTAAAAACATAACAGCAAACATCGAAAGTATCATAACGCTTATCCAATTTGCATAACCACTTCCTCCATTTTCTGCAGCCAGTGGTTTAAATAAATCTTGTTCATGAGCTTGTGTAAAAACATCACCAATTCCATCCATAACAAAAAATACAATAAAAAATCCAATAATAATAATTGCAATAAGTTTAACCAAAGACTCAATTGCAACAATAACCATCATACCTTTATGTCTCTCTGTAGGATCCAGTTTTCTCAATCCAAAAATAACAGTAAAAAATATCATCAGAAGGACAATTAACATACCAACATTTTGACTCAATGTAATTGAAAACGCTGAAGTATCTAAAGTTCTGTCTTGTAAAATTTCAATTGAAGTAATTAACGCTTTGAGTTGAATAGAGATGTAAGGAATGGTTCCTAGAAGTGCTCCTAAACTTACGATTGCTCCAATGAGTCTTGATTTGTCATATCGCACAGTAATCAAATCGGCCAAACTGGTAATTTTAAAAATATTTTTTATACGAATCATTTTCTTTAATATAACAGGCCATAAAAAAATAATAAGAGTGGGGCCCATATACACAGAAAGAAATAAAAATCCGGTATTAACTGCTTTGCCTACACTTCCATAATATGTCCAAGCCGTACAAAAAATAGCAAAAGACAATGCATAAATATAAGGAGCTAATACTTTTGTTTTTATAATATTTTTATTATCTACAATATACGCAATGGTAAATAAAACACTCATATAAATAAGAAAGGTTGCGATAATAGAATAAATACTAAACATCATTCTTCTCATCACGTTCATTTTTTGATATTTTTCTTGAAATAATGAATAAAAAAATTATCATTATAAACCAAAAAATATACATCGTAAAAAAACCATTATATGCTTCAATATTATCAAGTAAAGGAAGTACAAAAAAGTTAAGTATTATAAAAAATAAAATAAAAATAAAAAAAAGAAAGAGAGGTTTTTGAAACAAACCATTCATTTTATTCCCTTATGCTAATATTACACATTTATTAAACTCTGACATTAATTATTTTATAACTTTATAACTTAAACAATACATATTTTTTACATAAGTAACATAAAGTAATATTAAATTAAGATTTATAGCATATTAAGCTTCGTTTTATTTACATACCAATATCATTAATTCTATAAAAAAACACAACGAAAAAGAGGAAAATATGATTCAGCCACAAAGAGATAAAGATTTACAAATGACAGTATTAATGACGCCAGATAAAGGAAACTTTTCAGGAGTTAATGTTCATGGGGGAGAAATCTTAAAAACACTTGATCACGTTGCATATGCTTGTGCAGCTAGATATACTGGAAAATATGCAGTAACACTTTCAGTTGATATGGTTTTATTTAAACACCCAATCAAAGTTGGGTCATTAGTAACATTTTATGCATCAGTAAACTATACAGGTAGAACTTCAATGGAAATTGGTATCAAAGTAATTTCTGAAGACATTAAAGACAAATCTCAAAAGCATACAAACGTTTGTTACTTCACAATGATTGCAGTTGACGAAAATGGTAAACCAACACCAGTTCCAAAACTAGCACTTGATACAGAAGATGACAAAAGAAGATATAACGACGCAATTAGAAGAAAAGAAGCTAGACTTCACGTAAGAGAAAGCCTAGGAAAATATAAAAATCCAGCAGCAGTTTAATTTAACTGCTGATTGAAACAAAAACTAACTTTTAGTTAGTTTTTGTTTCTAAATACTCTTCATAACTACCTTTAAAGTCAATCACAGTACCATCTTCTTGAATCTCTAAGATTCTATTCGCATAAGCATCAAGTAACTCTCTATCATGTGATACACAAATTACAGCACCAGGATACGCAAGTAAACCTTCACCTAAAGCAATAATAGCTTCTAAGTCTAAGTGGTTTGTGGGCTCATCAAGTATCATAAAGTTTGGTTTTTCTAACATGATTTTAGAAAGCATCATTCTGTGTTTTTCACCACCAGAACATGATTTAACTTGTTTTTCTTGCTCAGTACCGTTAAATAACATTCGTCCAAGACAATTTCTAATGTCAGCAATATCAGCATCTCTGTCAAAATCTCTCAACCAATCATAAAGAGTCATATCACCTTTAATTAAATCAGTTGCATTTTGAGGGAAATAACCATTTTGAATAGTTGCACCCCACTGAACTTCACCAGCATCTGGTTTTAAGTTCTCAACCATGATTTCACATAAAGTCGTTTTACCAATACCATTTGGTCCAATAATAGCAATTTTATCCTCTCTTTCAACAAACAGTGAAAAGTCTTTTAAAATTACTCTGTCATCAAATGATTTTGAAATATCTTTAAGTATCAGAATTTCTTTCCCTACTTCTCTTTTTTGCTTAAAGATAATAGAAGGATCTCGTCTGCTTGAAATCTGAATAGCACCCACGTCAAGTTTATCAAGTTGTTTTTGTCTTGAAGTTGCTTGTTTAGCTTTAGATGCATTGGCACTAAATCGTTTGATAAAGCTTTCAAGTTCTTCTTTTTCTTTCATTTTTTTATTTACATCAGTTTCATTTTGTTTTGTAATCAATGTAGAAGCAATATACCAGTCATCATAATTACCGCTGAAACTTCTGATTTGTTTATAATCAACATCTAGGATATGAGTACAAACAGCATTTAAAAAGTGTCTATCATGTGAGATAACAACCATCGTACCTTCATGGTGTTGAAGTTGGTTTTCTAACCAACCAATAGTAGTGATATCCAAGTTATTCGTAGGCTCATCAAGAAACAGAACATCTGGTTTTGGATATAAAACTTGTGCAAGTAACACTTTGAATTTATCTCCACCTGTTAAGGTACTCATTAAATCACTTTGTTGAGCTGCTGGGAACCCAAGACCTTCAAGAATTTTTTTAATTTTTACATCATATTCATAAGTTGGATCTTCTTCACAACAAATAATTTCTAATTCACCTAATCGCTCACCCACTTCATCAGTGTACTCTTCTAGGTAAAGTTTTTCTTTTTCATTAATTGCATCGTATAATCTTTTGTTACCAAGTAATACGGTATCAAAGATAGAATATTCTTCGTATGCAAATTGATTTTGACTTAAAGCACCAACTCTTTTACCACTTTGAACTTGTACTTCACCATCAGTAGCCTCTTCTATACCACTTAAGATATTAAGAAAAGTCGTTTTACCAGCACCATTTGCACCAATAAGACCGTATCTTTTCCCAGTATCAAGTTTAATATTTATATCTTGAAATAAAACTCTTGAACCAAAAGCTTTTTTCAATTTTACAGTTTGAACCATTTATTTCTCACTTTTATTATCGTTATTTTTCGCGATTATATCTAAATTTTGATTATTTGTATATAGTTTTGATTATAATTTAAATAAGTTAAGTTTGGTAAATACTATTTACAAATTAATTTTATTTATTTTATCTATTTTTTACAATTTTTCAATACATTTTCATCTTGTTCTATTAAATCAAGTTGATAAAAATATGTGTTACGGTTAAAGACTAAAGTTACATACATTAAATCAATAGTCTTTGTAATTAAATCTATCATATAACTTTCATATTCATTTACATTAAATAAATAATCTCTTGAAGAATAATACAACATTTTAAAAATCAATTTCATCTTGAAGGATAAAGTACCTATTTCGTTAGCTTCATTAAAAGAGAACTAATACAACTTTCCACAATAAAAACTACAACTATAGAAAAGTCCCAGCCTTTGTTGAAGCTAAGTTTTTTTCATATTAAAGCGTAACAAGATTTTAACTGTTTGAGCGTCAAGAAATGTGCTATGATGCACATTTTAGCGAGTTTTAAAATCAAGCTTTAAGATGGAAAAAACTTAGGAAGTCGCAGACCTTCAATAATTTGGCAGGGAGAGCTTTTTTGTTTCTTTTTTACGGCTAAAAAAGAAAAGGAATCATAAAGACATAACTTACTAAAGAGAATAATAACGTTGTCCTGGTTATGTCTTTTAACTTCTCAAATAATTATAATTCAAAACATAACTATTTAAATTAGTAAGTAATCGCTATGTCAAGGTATATATTTGTTTAGTAATTTATACATATTTGATTCCTTTCTTTTTTGGTCTGCAAGCAGAATTTAGTCACTTCGTTCCGGCATAATCGTAAAAAATGAAACAAAAAAACTCGTCAACAAATGAAAATGGCCTTCGGCTTCCCAGAAGTTGGGAAAATGTTTTCTGATGTTCAAAACTCACTGTAAAACAGTACATTTAGTACTGTTTTTTCGTTCAGACAGTTGAACATCTTTTTTGAAAAATTTTACCTACTTCTGGCATTTTCAAAGCGTTGACTTTTAAGAGCATAGAGCGGTGTTATGTTAGATTTTTTATATTTGTTAATTTGAGGATATTAGGAAAGTGTATATTGAGTTTAAGACCTTACGGTCTATAAACTCTTATGTTTTTGAAGTCTTCTGCATCTCTTAAGTACTGAGCATGTAGTTGGCTTAGGATTCCTTTTTCACAGTAAAACAAGTATTGTTTGTCTTGTGGTAGTTTTTTGAATTCTGTTTTTAATTTATGGAAAGGTATTTTTAGTGTTTCACTTGTAGTTTCTATACACTCAGGACCTTGTCTTATGTCTATAACTGTATATTCTCCAGTTGATAGATCAGATATGATTTCCATTTGTCCGATATCTTTTACATCGTTTACTACTTCATCTACGTTGATTGTTACTGCATCTTCAACAGCTTTATCTAAAACAGTGTAGTCAAATTTCTTGGATTCTTTTTCCATTCTGTCGTATGAACCGTGTATTACTGGGTTTTTTGATATTACTCCACAATACTCTGGCATTGTTTCAGCGAATCTTCTTGTACCTATATCATCTGCAATTGCCATTATTTCTGGTTTATTCATTGTTGAAAGTGGCCGAAGAACTAACTTATTTGTTGCTTGATCAATTAGAGCTAGGTTTCTTAGTGTTTGACTTGATACTTGAGCTACACTCTCACCTGTCATTATTGCATCAATACCCATTTCATTTGCTACTTTTTCTGATGCCATTAACATGAGTCTTTTAAGAGTTACTCCCATGTATGACATGTGAGTTGAATTAAAGATTTCAGTGACTACATCATCAAAAGGAACAGAAGTAAATGTCACACGATGTGATGAACCAAACTTATTCCATAAATACAATGCCACTTGTTTTACACCAATTTCGTGTGCAACACCACCAAGATTAAAGAAGATAAAATGTGTTTTTATTCCTCTTTTCATTGTCATATAAGAAGCTACTGTTGAGTCAAAACCACCTGACATCAAAGATAAAATATCCCCTTGAGTTCCTAATGGAAAACCTGAAAGTCCTTTATGTTTTTCCGTGATAATATTAAGTTGTTTATTGATAAGTTCTAATTTTATTGTTACTTCAGCATTTCGTAAATCAACACCTTTGGTATCATTGTTATGTAACATATGTCCACCAACTGTTTGTTCAATTTGTGTGGATTTAAAATCATGAGTTCCTGAACGTTTTGCTCGCACAACAAAAGTTTTACCAATTATTTCATGAGACATCATTTCATTAACTTTAACTTTAATCTCATCAATGGTATTCATATCATCAAATTGCATTGCTTCAAGTACTTGTTCAATTCCAGGCGTTTCTAATAATTTAATTCGAACGGGATCTACAACATCTATTGGACAGACTACTTCAATTTTATCAGAAAATTTTCTTACATTTATATCATGAGAAATTCGCTCCATTAGTTTTAAAAGATTATTATACAGTTGTCCAATCATTTGTCTTTTTGCAGCTGAACCTTTAACCATAATTTCAGGGAAAAATTTCAATATGAATTTTTGTGTTTTTACTTGTGGTGTTTCCATTATACGTGAGCCTTATTTTTTAATAGGCGGAATTATAGCATAACAGTTGTAAAGGTTACAATTGTAAAAATAAGTCAAAAAGTATATGACAAAAAAATTTATAAATTAATCATTTAGGTTCAAAAAATAAACATTAAAAAAGTATTCTTTAAAAAAGATTTTATTGTTTACTGTATATGCTATAAAATATTATACAAAATTCTGATGAATACGATAAAAACGTTAATTTAGAGATGATTTTGATATATATATTTATGTAGTTTTAAAGACAATAAAAACTTATACAAATGCCCAATTGTCTTTTTGTATGTATAAGAGAAGTCTCTTTTACTATTATACATTTCTTAAGTTTAACTTTACTCTTAATAGGCTTTTATAAGGATTCAAATTGTATAACACTTTTGAATCCTTATACACAAATACTTATTTTATAAACTCAACCACTTCATCAAAATCAAGTCTTAGTTGTTCTGATTGTTCATTGATTCTATAACCAAAAGGAAGAACTACAGCCAACTGATATTTTGTTATGTCCAGCTTCATAACTTCTTCAACTTTTTCTTTTTCGAAGCCTTCTACGGGACAAGAGTCTATTCCAAGTGTTGCAGCTGCTGTCATCATATTTGCTGCTGCTAAATATGTTTGCCTTGCTGTCCATGCTAAAACATTTTCATCACTGCTTAACGTCTGAGCTAAATGGTCACTGTACAATTTTAGATAAAAATCTCTTTTTTCTTGTGGCATTTCACGTCGCGCAAATCTTTTTTCTGGAATTCCAGATTCTGGTTTTACATCTTGTATTCGAGCAAGTACAATGACTAAATCACTACAGGTTGTAATTTGAGGTTGATCCCAACAAAATGGTCTTATTTTTGCTTTTAATTCTTCATTTTGAACCACAACAAATTTCCATGGTTCCATTCCAAAAGATGATGGCGACTTACGCCCTACTTCTAAAATAAAATTCAAATCCTCTTTACTTATTTTTTTAGTATCATCAAAGATTTTACAAGCGTGTCTAAAATCCATAGCTTCCATAAATGTTTTATTCATATCCAGTCCTTTTTATAGTTGTAGTTTTTCAAGTTTTTTGATTTCAAGGTTCTCTATTTTCTTGTCAGTATTCTTTATAAACGATAAAAAATGTTCTGTACTCATGTGTTCATCCAATAACTTTTGGCTCTCCCAAGTTTCAACAAATACATAAGTATTATTTGATTCATAATCTTTATGCATATCATATTGTAAACACCCTTTATCATTCTTATGCGTTAATTGATGGAGCAAAATCAACTCTTTTATGACGTCACTTAAACACTCTTCTTTTATAACTATTTTTGCAATTATTACTATATTTTCCAATTTTATTCCTATTATTTCTCTATATTAATGAATAAAGTTTTTTTGCAATACTTCTTCAAAAACTTTAATTTCACTGTTCATATCAAGATCGCCTTTAAATATATCGTGTACAGAATATGTGTTCATTGGTTTAGCCCCACAAAATTGAAATATTTTATGCGTAGCAACATTTGCTTCATCCAATGATAAACCATCAAAGAAACCTTCTTTATCATCAAATTCTGAAGTTGGGCAGTTATACGTTAAACTCAACATATACTTTTTATCATTCATCAATCCACCACTACCGTATCGTTTCGCAGCATCATCTCTGCTTCGCCCGTCACTTTCATAAGTGACACTTTGTCCTCCACCACTGAATATTTCATCGATGTATTTTTTAGTAATCCAAGGAACTCCCATCCAATATACAGGGTATTGAAATAAAATATAATCTGCCCATTTAAATTTATCAAGTTCAGCTGACACTTCATAATTGCTTTCCACAACTGAATGTTTAACATTGAATCCATTGTCTTGAAAGAATCTATTGGCACTGTCCACATAGATGTCAGTTAACTTACCTTCAGCGATACCCTCGTATTTTTGATGTCCATTTATTATTAATACATTTTTCATTTTATTTTCCTAGTTCTTTAATTTCTCTTGTATATCCTGATACTTTTACACTACTGCCAATTTCACTTCCAAAACTCACAAAAAGTTTTGAAGGTACTTTCATATCCACACCTTGCAGTATTTCAATATTACCCTCTTTTTTAAATCCAATATCTCTTAAATATCCTCCAAGAGCGACAGCTGCCGCGCCTGTTGCTGGATCTTCATACACTCCACCAAAAGCAAATGCATTTCGAGAATGAAACAAATTTTCACTTTCATTAAACAAAATACTGATGGTTGTTAACTCTTTTTCTTTCATTAACACTTTAACAGCATCAAAATCATACGACATTTGTGATAATTTTTCTTTATCTTTAAGAACAAGAATAAGATGTCTCGCACCTGCAAATGCAATACTAACGGGAAATTTTTCATTTAAATCTTCAATGTTAAAATTAAACTTATCCACTATCTTCTGAACATATTGGATTTCAACTTCCTTAGAGTATGTATTAACTGAAGTCAGTGTTGCAAAGTAATTATTGTCTTTGTTTTGAACTTCAACGTTTACTTCACCATCATTGATAATTAAATTATATTTCCCTTCTCCATACTTTCTTGCTAATGCTGCAGCACTGGCAATAGTAGCATGCCCACAAAAAGCAACCTCTTCTATAGGTGAAAAATATCTGATTCTAAAGTTTTCATTTTGTTTGACTAAAAAAGCACTTTCAGAGTATCCAACGTCATTTGCAATTCTTAGCATTTCTTCATGTGTAGGCATTTTTTCATAAAATGCAACACCCGCAGGATTGCCACCTTCATTGTTATACGAAAATGCACTGATTCTCTGAATTGACATATTTGTCCTTTTTTTACTTTGGCTTAGAAAATTATATAGGTTATGAACTTAATTTAACCTTACGATACTTTTGGTATGTAATGGAGTTTAATTTATATTATGCTATAATTCACTCATAAAAAGGATATTAATGTATTTTGTAAATGATAAAGAATTTAAATGCTCTGTGAATGTAACGCTTGACATATTTAATGACAGATGGAAACTCGCAATCATCTGGCATCTGTTAAATGAAAATAAAAGATATAAAGAGCTGCATGAAGAGATATCTGAAATTACACAAAAAACATTAACGGTCAAACTCAAAGAACTTGAAGCAAAAAAAATCATCAATAGGGAAGTTTTTCCAGAAGTTCCTCCTAAAGTTGTGTATAGCTTGACTCCAATTGGAAAAAAACTCAGACCCGTTGTTGAAGAAATGTATAAATGGGGTATTGATTATGTTCAAGAAAATGGGAAAATTATAGATACTCAAGTAGCTTGTGAACGAAATGTTTGTGAAGACTAAAATCAGTACTTCTAAGAAGTACTCCCATATCCATTTTTTATCTTACTCTTAAAAGTAACAAATCATAAAACACTCTTAACTTTATAGTTTTGCAAAAGGAAAATTAATGTCTAAACTTTTTTTAACCGATCTTGACCATACTTTTTTACGTGACGATCTTAGCATTAGCAATTACAGTAAAACAATCTGGAACAGTATGGCAAAAAATCATATTATGGGTATTGCAACAGCCCGAACATATAAAAAAAGTGAGCAGTTCTTACGAGGTCTTCATATCAATACTCCTATGATTTTGCTTGATGGTTCACTAATTATAACGCCAGAAAAAAAGATTGTTGATATGAAAGTTTTATCAAAAAAGGTGGCTGATGAAATTATCCACTGTGGATCAAAGCTGGGTATTTATCCTTTTGTTTTAGCACTAAAAGATCGTGATCTTAACGAGGCATTTTTATATCCAACAAAAACCAATCCTCATCAAAGTGAACTATTATTAAGATATAAAGGGGATGATAACCTTCAAGAATGCTCTGATATTAAAGGAATGCAAGATAATTTTAAATTGGTTTATTTTGGAGAGAAAAACCAATTAGAGGAGCTGCAAAATAATTTACAATCTATTTTTAAAGATGAAATCAAATATCTCTTAGCTCCAGAAGCGTATCTGGGATGTTATTTTTTAACACTTTTGCACAAAAGTGCTGATAAAGCTCATGGACTGAAGAAAGTTCGTGAGATAACACAGATTGATTATAAAGATTTTACGGTTTTTGGTGATAATCTTAATGACCTTGGGATGTTTAAACTCTCCCAAATTAGCGTTGCTGTTGCAAATGCTCAAGAGGAAGTGAAAAAAATAGCTACTGTTATATCCGATTATAACAATAATGAAGATGCAGTAGCAAAGTATTTAGAGAGTATTAGCTTGTATTAGGCGCTCACGCGTTCCAATATCACTCCAGATTCCACTATGAAGCTCAAAACTAACCTTGTTTTGAGTTACCAGCTCTTTTAAAATAGGTCCCAAAGGACGTTTATCTAAACTCATATTTTCAAAAATCTTTTTACTATAATAGCCAATACCACTAAATGTATAATATGATTCCAGATATTGAAAATCACCGTGAGGATTATGTTTGGGATTAGGTACTAAGATAAGATGAGCCAAATAGTCTTTCAACTTTAAATTTAAATCAAAATCATAATCACACCATATATCACCGTTTACCACTAAGAATGGTTCACTTAAAAAGGGCAATGATTTGATAATAGCACCAGCAGTTTCAAGTGCTCCACTTTGACGCTCATCACTATAGATAATCTTAACAGCCCATTTTTTCCCATCACCTAACCTATCTTTTATCCGTTCACCTAAATGTGCAATATTGATTATAATAGTTGTAAACCCACAACTGACTAGTTTTTCAATATGCCACACAATAAGTGGTTTGTCTTTAACTTCAAGAAGTGGTTTTGGGGTGGTATCCGTAAGGGGTCTCATCCTTTCACCACGACCTGCAGCGAGTATTAAAGCTGTCATGGTAATGTTACCTTATTAAGTAATTGGTAAAGTTCATCAAGTTGGGGATATTTTTTGCACACTTGCAATACGTACTCTAAAGTAAGTGGTAAATCTTTTAAGTAACCATCTTTATGGTCTCGCAAGAACAACCTTGCAAAAATACCCAATACTTTTAGATGACGCTGTAAGCCCATAAAGTCAAACCATTGTAAGAACTCTTCATCGCTTACTTGCAGTTTTTTTTGTTCTTTAAAATAAAGCGCTAATGCGATTCTTTCTTTTGGGTCAATTTGGATATAAAGATCTTTAAGCAAAGATACTAAATCATAAACAATAGATCCATTCATAGCGTCTTGATAGTCAATAATTCCAAGAGGTGAACAGTTCATAATATTACGTGAGTGAAAATCACGATGAACAAACACCCCTTGAGGATGAGAAAGTACTTTTTTTGCAACCAAATCAATAGTGTTATCTATAATTTTAATCTCTTTATCATTTAAGTCTTGCCCTAAATATTTTTTTAAAAACCACTGGGGCATTAGATTCATCTCTGTTTTCAAAAATGCTTCATCATAAAGAGGTAGACTGGTTGCATTAATCTCTTGCATGGTAATAATTTCATCAATACACTGTTTATACAATGATTTAAAATTATCTTGATGTAAAGTATCAAGAAGATTCTCTGAACCCAAATCTTCTAAGATTAAAAAACCTTTTTGTTTATCTTCATAGATGATTTTTGGAGCATGAACATTTACACTCTCTATTAGTCCAGTTACATCAATAAAAGGTTCAAGTGATGACTTTTCCAAAGATGAGTCCATAAGAACCAAAGTTTTGTCATCTTGTTTCAATCTAAAATATCGTCTAAAACTGGCATCATTTGAAGCTATTTCAATGTCAAAATGTTCATAAGGGGTATCTTCTAAAAACTCTTTAATCTTTTGCATGTATTGCTCCTAAGACAGATGGTTTAGATGAGCCTGTGATTGTTTGTAAATCAATACTTTGATGATTTACTCTTTTATAGGCTAACCATGCAAAAGCAATTGCTTCTAAAAAAGTACTACTGATTCCTAAATCATCACTTTTTATAACGTCAATACCATCTAGTTTACGTGAGAGTTTACTCATTAGAAAACCATTTTTTGCACCCCCACCACATGCAATCAATCGTTTTATTTTTTGCTCTTTTAGAGCTTCTACAATAGGTGCAATTGTAAATTCCAATAAAGTGGTTTGTACATCAATAGCTCTTAAAGAAGTAAATGATTCTAATTTATTCTCTAACCAAGAAGCATTAAAATATTCGCGTCCTGTGCTTTTAGGTGCTCTTAGATTAAAATATGGATCACTAAGCAAGAGGTATAAAAGTTCATCGTTTACTTCTCCCTGCGATGCCCATGCTCCATCTTTATCAAATGGAATATTTTTATGTTTCTGCGTCCAATAATCACTTAAAATATTAGCCACTCCTACATCATAACCAATAAATTGATCCGTTAAAATAGTGATATTAGCAATACCTCCAAGATTAAGCACAGCTATTTGCTCATCATCACTTTCCTTATCAAAAATGGCTTGATGAAATGATGGAGTCAAAGGAGCTCCAAGCCCACCATTTGATACATCGCCACTTCTAAAATCATTTACAACATCAATTTGAAGCCTCTTGGCTACTAATGAGCCATCACCTAATTGCATTGAAAATGGGTAAGGAGAATCAGGTGAGTGCCAAATAGTTTGACCATGCAGACCAATTGCAGTGACATCTTTGTGATTAATACTAAATTCAGATAAAAACTCTTCTAATGCCTTGGTATACATGAGTGCTAATTTATGGTGAAGAGTGCCAATAAATTCTAACGATACGCAATTTGAAATAGCATGTAAAACATCCAGCTTTATCATTTCATCATAACTGTATTCTTTAGCACTTATTGTTTGAATTTTATTATCATTAATAGAACATAAGGCAATATCGATACCATCTAAACTAGTACCGCTCATAACTCCAATATATAGATTATTTTTTTTCAAGTTGCATCACTCCAAATGATAAAGCAGTTCCAATCACTAACTGCCACGCAAAGCCAATATTTAGCCCAAAAGTATATCCTTGCATCGATAATACACTAATAAATCCTACGATTAAGGCATAAGGAATCAGTTTCGCATTACCACGAGTGGTAAATACCGCACTTCCAAATACACCTAGTAATCCACTATAAGCGTATGCCATCACACCAAGAGCAAAAGAAATGAGTGGAATATTGCTGTTGATATGCACCACAAAACTCACAATTGCCATCAGGGCTAAAGCAACAGCAAATACCAACACCATAGTCCTGGCAACTTTAACATAATGTTGCTCATTCACTGACGTACCATTTTTATTTTTATATGGTCTATAGACATCTTCAATCGCTACACTACTCATCGCCCCTAAAACTGAATTTGTACTACTAAGTGCCGCTGCAATCGCACCAATAGTAACAAATCCTTTTAATCCATTTGGCATCTCATTTAAAATATAATACATAAAAATAGTGATGCCTTCACCTGCAAATTTTTGACTAAAAGTATGCTCTTGGTAGTATAGAAACAGTAACAAACCAATTGTTAAAAAAAGCATAGACACAGGGATACTCAATAGCGTCGCACCATAGAGTGAAAAGCCCGCTTCTTTTTTGTTTTTACACGCCAGTACTCTTTGTACCAAATCCTGATCAAGCCCAAAAGCAGCAATATTTAAAAGCATGTAACCTGTCAATAATGAAAAGATATTAAATTTACCCTCATTAGTAAAACTAAGCTCAAAATCTATATATTTTAGTTTTTCTGCTTCGTTCAAACTTTGATAGAGTGCAGGAAAATCAAGGTTTAAAGAGAGGTATAGATACACTGCCACTGCAATCCCAGCACCTAAATAAACAATGATCTGTAGTATATCACTAATAATAACAGATCTAATTCCTCCAAAATAGGTAAAAATCAAAGCTCCAATTACTAGTAAAACAACAGAAAAACTAATATGTGCTAAGCTGATATCATAAAAAAGTATCATACTTAAAGCAAGTGCAGCCATATAAAGTCTTGCACCACTTGCAAACAGTCTTCCTATTAAGAACATCACCCCAACATCACGCCTAGCATTTCCTCCATATCTTTCTTGAAGTAATGCATAAACACTCATAGCATTCATTGCATAAAGTTTAGGGATCAGTACTTTTACCACAATATAAATAGCAAGTAAAGATGTGATAGAGTACCCAATAAGTGTTAAATCAAATCGATAAGAAAATTCTGGTGCTCCTAAAAAAGTAGCAGCACTTTGAGCAGTAGCAAGCAGTGATAAAGCAACAGGCAGTGCCATCATAGAGTTTTTAGCCGTAAAGAACTCCCTTGAAGAGCTGATGTTGTTATTTGAAAGGTAACGTGCGAAGCCAAGTAATACTACTAAATAACCAATAAATATCACCCAATCAACGAATGAAAATCCAGCTTGCATTAACTGTTTATCACTTTAAAAAGTTTATCTATTCTACTATTTGCTTCATTTATTCTATCAATTGAGACTTTACCACTTTGAACTAAATGCTCCATCATATCAAT
>ENA-ORXI01001341-ORXI01001341.1-sediment-metagenome-genome-assembly--contig:-NODE-1341-length-19199-cov-13.299236_pt1 | contig 19199 bp, 18 predicted proteins | sample MGYA00237861_ERZ511468 | MGnify/ENA primary metagenome ERZ511468 (study PRJEB26299, sample SAMN06266213) | sediment metagenome | isolation source: Hudson Canyon methane seep mesocosm | place...
TTAATTGATGGGCACGAAAGAGCCCTTTGCCCATCCTACAATTTATCAAGTTATTTCATTCAGGCTCCTAACTTTGCCCTGTGCTTTTTTATTATTTTAAGTTATTGAAAAAATTAGGTTATTTTAAAACTCCACACTTAACGGTGACATCGCCTTTTAATTTGATGGTAAAGCAAGAAAATTTACAATTTACAATTGAAGCAGAAAAGACGGAACATCATTATTGGATGGACTTATGGCGATATAGAGAACTATTCGATGACCTCACTGTAGAAAAGTTACAAAGTGGAAGCTACTCATCACATAGTCGGAATAAAGCGTTTGCAAAAATATTTAAGGAAGTGGGAAGTATATAAAAATACGGTTCAGGTATCGCAAGGATAAAACAGGAGTGTCAGAATCATGACATAGCCGAACCAGCATTTGAGGAGTTTCAGCATGGATTTAGGGTAACACTGTTTAAACAAAAACAAGATGGCGGTGTAGACTCTATCTATGAAATGATAACAAACACACCCAATCTTAAAGCAAAACAAAATGCAGAAGCATTAGATATTCCTCTAAGAACCGTAGCAAGAAACTTAAAGATCAAGGTGAAATATATTTCAAAGGAGCACCAAAACAGGAGGTTATCATACGAAATAAGTCACTGAATAAAAGAGGTATCATTCGAGAGCATAAAGGTAGCCCGCAAACATATTAAGAAAAATTAAAAATATAATGTGTAACAAATAACAACAAAGATATTGCTAAAAAACCATACATCCTCTTTAAATAATAACACGCTTATGGAACCTATTTTAACGCTAATAAATTCGGGGGAATCTGTACGCGTAGAGTTCAAGCAATCATTTAATAAAGAAGCGATAGAAACTATTGTGGCTTTTACAAATACTTATGGAGGGTACGTTTTTATTGGTATCAATGATAATGGGGATATTGAAGGTGTGGCGGTAGGTAGTGAAAGTCTACAAAATTACGCTAATCAAATTAAAAACTCGACTGAGCCGTCATTAATGGTTGATATACAAACTTTTAGCATAGAAGAAAAAGACATTATTGCGATTAAAGTGGATGAGTTTCCTATTAAGCCCGTTAGCTATAAAGGAAAATACTTTAAACGAGTGGCAAATAGTAATCATCAAATGAATCTTACGCAAATAGCCAGTATGCATATGCAATCGCTACAATTGTCATGGGATGCCTATGTTGCCAATGAGATTGGTTTTGACGACCTGGATATCAATAAAATCCAAAAATTCATAGCTAAGGTTAATGAAAGTGGCCGATTTAGCTTGAAAGGGACAGAACAGCAGAGCCTACAAAAGTTAAATCTGCTCAAAAAGTCACAACCCGTTAATGCGGCTACTCTGCTATTTGCACAAGATCAGACGATTTACAATATCCATATCGGTCGATTTAAAACACCCTCCATGATATTAGATGACAAAATGATACGAGCGACACTGTTTGACGCAGTTGAAGAAGTGATGCTCTATATTTTATCGCATATCAAAGTCGCTTTTGAATTTACAGGCGAGTTAGAGCGAACCGAAATTTTTGAGTATCCCAAGTCAGCTTTGAGAGAACTAATCTTAAATGCAATCGTTCACCGGGATTATCTCAGCCCCGTGGATACTCAGATAAAAATCTTTGACCAATCGATTACCATTTTCAACCCTGGGAAGTTATATGGCGACATTACAATCGATCAATTGAAAACAGATAATTATCAGTCTAGAACAAGAAACAAACTAATAGCTGAAGCATTTTACCTGACTAAAGATATAGAAAAATATGGCAGTGGCTATATAAGGGTAAGAGAAGCACTAAAAGCGTATAGCACCATGAAATTTGACTACGAAGAAAATGGTGATGGTTATCTGGTAACGCTAAGTTATACAGAACAAAAGACTACCCAAGAAACTACCCAAGAAACTACCCAAGAAACTACCCAAGAAATCAAGGTTTCGACAAAAGAAAGGATCTGCCAGTTGATTGTAGAGAATAATAAAATCACAAGAGTTGAACTAGCAAAAGCAATTGGCGTTAGCGAAGATGCCATTAAACAGCAACTGGCAAAATTAAAAAAAGAAGGTAGCGTTCAAAGATTAGGTAGCACTAAGGCAGGTTATTGGAAGGTAATGAAATGAGCGTAGCCATTAAAGTAGACAATCTCAGCAAAAAATATATTATCCGCCATCAGAAAAAATCAGCAAGCTATCCTTTAGCGATACGCTGATACAAGGTGGTAAAAATATAGCTCAAAAAATCATACACCCTTTTAGTCGCAGAGGGATAGATTCACAAAGTCAAGAAGAGTTCTGGGTATTAAAGGATATCAATATTGAAATCCACTATTTTATAAGAATGGCAAGGAGTGTATGACAGGAACGAGCATGAAATACAGCAGACAATAATGGGATAAAGTCCTTTAGGCCTTTTTTTACAATGCAGGCCGAAGGCTTGAGCCCCAATGTCATTAAGTTAAGCAATTTAAGGAAAATATTTTTTGCTCTTAAGCCCTATCCTGATGGAGGGAGGGGGAATCAAAATAGACTCTTTTCACCTTAACTTAATGACATTGGCTTGTGCACCGAATAATCGAAGGCGGCACAGAACAGAAGCCCATTGGAGCTGTTTATATCGTTTGTGGAATAAAAGACCAGCAAATTATTTGTAACAAACATGTTTTTTCAGGGAATAGAGCTACAATTAGACAACAAACCATTATTTCAGCATTAACAAGTTGTTTAAATCAGATAGAAGTGTCTGATTGATTTTAGGTATAGAAGCACACTGTTTAGTTATTTTAATTTCATGATAGAACAAGAAAAATTTCAATTTACAATTGAAGCAGGTAAGACAGAGCGTCATTACTGGATGGACCTGTGGCGATATAGAGAACTATTTTATATTCTGGCTTGGCGTGATATTGCTGTACGGTATAAACAAACAATAATCGGTGTCTTATGGGCGGTGATTCGACCATTATTAACAATGATTATTTTTGTAGTCGTGTTTGGAAAAATCGCCAAACTACCTAGCGAAGGCGTACCATACCCTATCTTTGTTTTTGCGGCCATGTTGCCCTGGACATTCTTTGCAACCGCCATTGCGGATGCTAGCAATAGCTTGATTGGCAATGCCAATCTAATCTCGAAGGTCTATTTCCCTCGCCTGATTGTTTCTGCTGTATCAGTGATTGTCGCTGCTGTTGATTTTGTATCAATTGTCCCCCACTGAATTTATTGAATTACTTTCTAATTCTTCGCGTGAAAAAAGTAAGGAAAAATCAATGTTTATTCATGAAAAAGCATTAGTAGAACCTGTTGCAATAATTGGTCGAGGAACTAGAGTATGGGCATTTACACATATTTTGTCTAAGGCTGTCATAGGAATCGACTGTAATATTTGTGATCATGTATTTGTAGAAAATGATGTGCAAATAGGAAACCGTGTCACCATTAAGTGTGGCGTTCAATTATGGGATGGGTTAAGGGATCAAGACGATGTTTTTATAGGTACCTTTACCAATGATTTATTTCCACGAAGTAAGCACTACCCAGAAAAGTTTCTAACCACCACTATATTAAGTGGAGCTTCGATTGGCGCTAATGCAACTATTTTTCCCGATGTCACTATCGGTAAAAATGCCATGGTTGGTGCAGGTGCTGTAGTCACTAAAGATGTTTCAGATAATGCGGTTGTTGTGGGTAACCCAGCGTATATAGTAAGCTAGATAAGCCTGAATTTTAGCCAAATAATTCAATAAAAATATCTACTTATATATTGGTTTTATATGAATTAGGAAATTTTAGGAGGTATCAATATGATAAAAATTGACAAAAATGTACATATAATTGGAAAAAGTATTATCTTACGATCTGCGACAAAAGATGATGCTAATTTTGTTTTTGAAATGCGTACAAATGAAAGAAAAAATACTTTCCTTCACAAAATACAAGGAAATGTTGAAGACCAAAGAATTTGGCTTGAAAGCTCCTATGCTGACCCTTATCAAATTTATTTTGTTATTTGTACATTAAATGGCGATCCAGTTGGTTTAGTCCGTTTGTACGATCAAAAAGGTGATAGTTTTTGCTGGGGAAGCTGGCTTATAATAGAGGGTGCGCGCGCTTCAACAGCAATAGAATCTGCGCTACTTTTATATAAATACGCTTTAAATGATTTAGGTTTTAAAAAAAGTCATTTTGATGTTCGTATTGGCAATGAAAAAGTCATTAGCTTCCATAAAAAATTTGGTGCAATTGAAACAGGAAGAAATGAGCAAGATATTTTTTTTCAAATATCTGAGGAAAAAATCAGAAAATCTATATTGAAATATAATAAATTTCTATAAATACCAATTACGTTAAAATGACCGAATTAAAAAGTGGCTCCATTGAAGTATGTAAAATAATTGATCTTCCAAAAATAGAAGACCGGCGTGGTAATTTAACTTTTATTGAAGGAAACAATCATATTCCTTTTGATATGAAGCGTGTCTATTACCTTTATGATGTGCCTGGTGGTTCAGAGCGAGGTGGACATGCACATAAAGACTTGCATCAGTTGATTATTGCAATGTCAGGTAGTTTTGATGTTGTGCTTGATGATGGTAAAGAAAAAAAACGAGTCCATTTAAATCGTTCTTATCACGGATTGTATGTCTGCCCAATGATTTGGCGTGAATTAGATAACTTTTCATCAGGCTCAGTTTGTATGGTACTAGCATCAAATAATTATGATGAAGATGATTATTATCGGGATTACCCTGATTTTATGCGTGCAAGATGGAGTGTCTAAGTTATAACGTACAATAGCAAAAGTTACGATTTTTGCACACAGCCATGTTAACAAATAATGTAAGTAATAATTAAAGAATTATGTCATGAAGTTATCAATCGAAATACCCAATGAACAACTAGCAAGTAAAGTTATATGGTTTTTAGGTCATCTAAAATCAGAAGGTGTAAAATTCGCAGAAATCCCTCTGGCGGGTAAAGATGTTAAAACTAATGATGCCAAAGAACAATTGCTCAGTAACTCAGCAATTGTAACTGCTCATGAACAAAGAAAAGACAGAGAAAAACGCCAGTATTCACATGAATATATCACTAAAAACTGGCGTGAACTTATTATGACGTTCTCAATAGACCCGCTGCAAGACGATGATAAAATTTTACAAGAGGAATATGGAGAGTTCTTAAGTGCAAAACATTCTTCTTGATATTAATATAATTCTGGATTGTTACGATAATGCACGATTAGAGCACTTTCCTGCATCAAAAAAAGTGCTTGATTTAATCATAGAATCAACAGCGTATCAAGCTTATTTACCCAGCGCTAGTATAGATAATATTGAATTTCTAAAAAAAAGAGCTTTAAAACAAAGTTATCCAGAAATGAGTGCTGTAGAGCATCATGAACTGACTGTTCTGTTTATTAAGGATTTATTACAACATGTTAAAATCGCAAAAACACCGTCTTATATTGAAATAGACTACGAGGATATTGAAGGTTCTTTAGTCATTGCATCTGCAAAAGCTATTAATGCAAGAATAATTACGCGTGATAAGAGAATGCTAAAGAAATACTCTGATATCGCAAATTCTGCGAAAGGTTTTTTAGATAGCTTATCTAGTTCTAAAACAATCCCCTTTTTAGATCTAAAATCATTAAACAGCATGCATTTTAGTGAATATGAACAAGCCTTTGACCGTGTAGTAAATAGTGGCTGGTATATACAAGGAGATGAATGCAAAGCCTTTGAACAAGAATTCACCACCTACTGTGGAACAAAACATTGCATAGGGGTTGCCAATGGCCTAGATGCGCTTACTTTAATTATCAGAGCCTATAAAGAAATGGGTATCATGCAGGAAGGTGATGAAATTATTGTTCCCGCAAATACCTACATTGCCTCAATATTAGCGATTTCAGAAAATAGATTAATCCCAGTGTTAGTTGAACCTGACATTGACACCTTTAATCTTGACCCAACTTTAATCGAAGCAAACATAACAGCAAAAACAAAAGCTATTATGGCGGTACACCTCTATGGCCAGGTGGCTGCTATGGATGAAATTAATGTGCTCGCCAAGAAATACAAATTGAAAGTTATTGAAGATTCTGCACAGGCGCATGGTGCAATATACAAGGGAAAGCGCGCTGGTAATTTAGGTGATGTCAGTGGATTCAGCTTTTACCCTGGGAAAAACTTAGGTGCCCTAGGTGATGGTGGCGCAGTCACCACGAATGATGCCACTTTAGCAGGGATTATCCGAGCGTTAGGAAACTATGGAAGTAAGAAAAAGTATGAAAACAAATATCAAGGTGTTAATAGTCGATTAGATGAAATTCAGGCAGCCTTCTTAAGGATAAAGCTACGGTATTTAGATCAAGAAATACAAAAAAGAAGAGAAATAGCAGATTATTACCTTGAAAATATAAGTAATGAAAATATTATTTTACCTGTAGTTAATAATAAAGAGTCTCATGTATGGCATTTATTTGTTATTCGTTCAAAAAACAGGGGTATTTTACAAAAACAGCTTTTAGATAATGGTATTCAAACGATGATTCACTATCCTATTCCAGCACATAAGCAAGTGGCATATAAAGCTTGGAATGATTTCAGTTTTCCAATAACTGAGCAGATTCATCAGGAAGTTTTGAGCTTACCTGCCGGGTCGCACTTGAGTATAAAGCAAGTGAAAGATACGGTCAGGTTTATCCAGCTGATTGATGCCGTACACTATAAAATATGATTAATAATTTAAAGCCTCTTTTATTAAATAAAGTGCGGCATGTAAGAAACCTACTTTTAAAGCCAGCATTTAAAAAAATAGACCAACAAAATAGAAATTTAAAGGTCCTTTGTGAGGCTAACTTTAGAGTGAAAGCTACAATTAAACACACAGAAAAGAAAGCAATTCATGTGATATTTGTTTGTCACTCCCCAGCATTGTGGAGTATGTTTGAAACTCTTTATAATGCAGTTATTGAAGATAATACTTTTATTGCAACCGTTATTATTCTTCCATATAAGCATATTTCTCTTAAAGAAGGAACGTATAAAGATGAAGGGATGTTTGAATTTCTGCAAACAAAAAAAATTATATCTACTCGTGGGTATGACAAAGAAAAGAATGAATGGATATCCCCTGTTTCTTTAGACCCTGATTATATTTTTTTTCAAACACCCTATGACCTTTTTCCATACCCATGGGAAATTGAATCTATTTCACTATTTGCTAGAGTTTGTTATTTATCCTATGGAACTTGTTTATTTTCAGGTGATGTAGAAAAAATGGTTCATAGCGCTTCTTTATATGAAAATATATATTTCTTTTTTATGGAACTTTCAAGTACTGAAATATTTTTCTTAGAAATGTTTAATGAAAAAAAGTACTGTCATAATAAAAAAGTGGTTTTGACGGGCCATCCAAAGCTGGAATTAATTTTATCTAATAACAACGTAACTGGTGATGTTTGGCCAAGAAAAATAAGAATGGATATTAAGAGAGTTTTATGGACGCCTCGATGGGTTACAAGTGATGGAACTTGTCATTTTTTTGACTATAAAAATTATTTTACTAACCTATGTGAGAGTAACTTAGGTATTGATTTTGTCTTTAGGCCGCATCCTCTATGTTTTCAAAATTTTCTTAAAACTGGGGAATTATCATTAGTTGAATTAGAAGAAATTGAAGGTATATATGGTCAATCATTAAATATGTGTATTGACAAGTCTGGAGAGTATGTAGATACATTTTTAAGTAGTGATATATTGATCTCTGATGTATCTTCAATGATTTTAGAGTATTTTATTACTGGAAAGCCAATTATATATTTACATCGTCTAGATGTGTTTAATGATCTGGGTAGAGTGCTTTCTGAAGGTATGTATTGGGTTAGAAATGAAGATGAACTCAATACAACCTTAAATATGCTTTTATCAGGGGAAGATAGGTTAAAAGAAAAACGAGAAAAAATAATTAAAGAGATCTTTTATTGCCCAGTTGAAGGAACAGCTAACAAAATTAAAAAACACTTAAAAGATGATTATTCTAGTTGTATTGATATTAATTTTAAATAGCTGGGTTGATTAATGATAGAGCAATTGGTTTTATAAGCAAGGAAGAATATGTGTGGAATATTAGGGCAGGTGACATTTTTTAAAAAAATGAATTTCGATAAAGAACAATTTTTTGATGCATTACAGTTGCAAGAACATCGAGGTCCTGATGACAGTGGTATCAATATAGATGAAAAGTTTATTTTTGGGCATAAACGGTTAAGTATCATTGACCTTGATTGTCATGCAAAGCAGCCCATGAGTGCAATTAATGGTAATGTTACGCTAATTTTTAATGGTGAAATATATAATTACCAAGAAATAAAAAAAGATTTGATTTTAAAGGGATATCTTTTCAGAACGAAAAGCGACACTGAAGTTCTTTTGTATTCTTACTGTGAATATGGAATAGAGTGTATTCAAAAATTCAATGGCATGTTTTCTTTTGCTATTCATGATAATCGAGTAAATAAAACTTATATTGTTAGAGATAGAATAGGTATTAAGCCTATTTATTATCATAGAAATGATAATGTATTAACATTTTCATCAGAAATAAAATCTATTCTTGCTTTAAATAAAAATAAAAATAGCCTTAACCTTGATGCTGTTTCTTCTTACTTGTCCTTTAGGTATCCCATATTAGATGATACTTTTTTTAATGATATATATTCATTAGCTCCAGGGCACTATATAACAATTTCAGATAGGGAGTTTGAAATTACAGAGTATTGGAGTGTTATAGATAAATTCAAAGAGCAGGGTGATGATAAAGGAGAGGCATATTATATAAGTAAACTCCAAACCTTATTAGAGTCATCAGTAAAATATCGAATGATTTCAGATGTTCCTCTTGGTGCGTTTCTTTCTGGTGGTGTTGATAGTAGTGTGATTACTGCCCTTATGGCTAAAAATTCAGAAGATCCGATTAAAACCTTTACGATAGGGTTTGAAGAAGATGGATTCAATGAATTTAAGTATGCAAATTTAGTTGCAAATAAATATAAAACCAGTCATAAAGAAATAATTTTATCAAGTGAAAATTATCTTCAAACAATGGAGCAGTTAATTGGTTTTAAAGATGCACCTTTATCTGTACCTAATGAAGTACCATTGCATTTAATGTCAAGAGAGTTGAAAAAAGATATTACGGTGGTCCTTTCCGGAGAAGGAGCAGATGAGTTGTTTGGTGGGTATGGAAGGATATTTAGATCGCCTTATGACTATGAAAGAATTAAAAATATAGATTCATTAAATTATAGTGAAGAGGAAAAAAAAGAATTAATAAAGAATTTTATAAAAAAATATTTAGTCGATGATTTTAGTAATGAGATTGATCATTTTATAAATATTTATAGCTATACTCCTTATAGAGATAAAGAAAATACTTTAAATGAAGCAATAGATTTACTCTCAATTGAGCAAAAGTTAACGGATAAAATTATGTCTTACTTTGAACAACTTGATAGTGAAGATTATTATAACAAATTAATGTATGTATTTGAAAAGGTTCATATCGTGGGTCTTCTACAGAGAGTAGATACAGCAACTATGTCATCCTCAGTTGAGGCCAGAGTGCCCTTTGTAGATCATCGTATTGTAGAATTTGCATGTACAATACCTGTTAAATATAAATTAAAGTGGCTTGGTGAGTTTTCAGAAAAGCAATCAAAGATTTTGATGAGTGATGCTATATCAGAAAAATATGATGTTCCAAAGTATATACTCAAGAAAGCATATGAAGATATGCTTCCAAGAGAAGTATTATATAGACAGAAGATAGGTTTTCCTGTGCCATTAAATAATTGGTTTTGTGGTAAATTTAATGAGTATTCAAAAAAAATTCTTTTAAGTGAAGAAGCAAGATCAAGAGGTTTATATAATACTAATAATATTGAAAAAAAAATAAATAATTACAATATAAGTATTGATAATAATTGTGCAATGCAATTGTGGATGTTAATAAATCTGGAACTTTTTAATAGAAGGTATTTTAATTGATGAGTAATAAGGTTATTGGATATACATCAGGCGTTTATGATTTATTTCATATTGGGCATTTAAATTTGCTAATAAATGCTAAGTCTTTGTGCGATCAGCTAATTGTTGGCGTAACAACTGATAAATTAGTAGCTTATAAAAATAAAAAAGCAGTCATTCCTTTTCAGGAAAGGTTGGAAATTGTTAGAAGTATTAAATATGTAGATGCAGCCATAGCCCAAGAAGAGATGGACAAATATCAAATGTGGAAAAAGTTAAAGTTTGATGTCATGTTTGTTGGAGATGATTGGTTTGAATCTCCAAAGTGGGAGGAGATAGAAGAGCAATTTAAAGCAGTAGGGGTTAAAGTTATTTATTTTCCATACACTAAAAATACTTCGTCAACATTATTGAATGAAGTACTTTTACAATTAAGGGATGATACTTTTATATGAGAATAGATTGAAAATATTTTTTAATGACAAATATTAAGAGAAGTTTTTTTTGGTCTGCCGTTGAACAAGTTGGCTTTCAGTTTTTTAATTTTGTCATCAGTGTGATTCTTGCCCGTTTATTAGAGCCTAGTGACTATGGTTTGATCGGTATGTCCGCATTGTTTGTCGGGTTGGCTAATTTATTTTCAGACTCTGGCTTTTCATCTGCACTCATTCAGAAAAAGACAATTACATTAGATGATGAAACTAGTGTCTTTGCCCTCAATATAATTGCTGGAATAATTTTAGCGATAATACTGTATTTTGCATCTCCACTTGTAGCGCAGTTTTATAATCAGCCCATTCTAATTCCCCTGCTAACCGTTAATGCGATAATAGTTGTACTTTCATCGTCTGTAATTGTGCAACATGCTCTGTTGCAACGAAATATGCAATTTAAAAGAATTGCAGCCATTACTATTATTAGTACTATTATTTCAGGTATCACAGGGATAGGCATGGCTTACAGTGGTTTTGGTGTATGGAGCTTGCTAGGACAAGGCATGATAGCAGCACTTATTCGTCTACTTCTCTTTTGGACAATAAGCCCCTGGAGGCCACTGGGTAAAATCCGCTTGCAGAGTATTAAGTCCATGTGGGGATATAGTTCAAATATTCTTGGCGCACAGACAGTGGGTGTTGTGTATCAGAACATGTATTCTGTGATTATAGGTAAGGTCTACTCCGCTGATAGCCTCGGGTATTATAATAGAGCTAATAACTTACGCATGCTTCCCGTTACAATTCTCATAGGAGCAATACAAAGAGTAACTTTTCCTTATTTTTCTAAGCATCAAGACGATAAGGGGCTATTACTTAAAAGTGTCAGGGAAGTTATAAGAAATACAATATTGCTTTCGGCAAGTGGACTCGTATTATTAGTGGTCGTTGCAGACCCTTTGATTCCGTTGCTGTTAACAAATAAGTGGGAATCAGTTATCCCACTTTTACGGATCCTATGCTGTGCAGCGATCATTACACCTGTCAGTTCTCTTAATTTGATGACTCTTCAGGCTCTGGGGTATGCACATCTGAATTTTCGGATTGAATTATTCAAAATGGTTTATGGGGTGGTCATTGTTGCTATCGTTTTTTCCTATGGGGTTGATATATTGGCTTGGAGTGTTGTTGTAACGTCAGTTTTATCTTATTTTATTAATGTTTGGTACAGCGTTAGGCTTATTGGATACCAATGGCGCATGCAAGCTTATGACTTACTCCCTGCAATAATTCTTTGTGTAAGTAGCGGTGGTACCACCTGGTGGATAGGATCATTATATTCCGTTGATGCTTTTACTGTCCTGGCAATTGAATGTTTTGTATTTATTGCCTTTATTGTTATAGGTATTTATTTTCTCAGAAATATTTTTTTTAAAAGCTTATGGAAACTTATTTTTCCTGTGATTTTAGCCTAATATTTAAAATACTACATTCATAATCAGTTATTAAACAATGAAACTTAAGGGTAAATTAAAAAGCACTGTACTTAAAAATATACGATTTATATTAATTTCATTAAGTAAGTTTTCGGATATTAAATATATATTATTTATATTAGGGTTAGCCCATAAAAAATATCGAGGATTGAGTAGGAAAAAACTTATTTATCTTGATTGTTCAAATAATAGCATAAAAACCATTCGACCTGAATATAATAGCTATTCTTATGGACATATGGATTTGTCAGGTAATTATGATAAATTAATAATTAATATACCTGAAATTAAATTATATCAATTTGAAAATGCTCAAGTTGTATCTAATTCGTCACATATTATAACTGATACCACTGCATATGTAGAAAGAGTCAATAATATTACATCAGTAACTGCAGATTACAGTACAGGACTAATATTTGATCATTCTGATAAATTTGCGCTTGTTGAGTCACAACCTATATTAGGAGTAATTGAAAAAGCAATGTTTTTAGGGGGTAATGGATCATTCAATTATTATCATTGGTTGATCGAGATTCTTCCTAAGCTAAGGTATTTCAGTGAGAGTTTATTATTAGATAAAGCTGTCGTCATTTTATTAAGTAAAAAGGCTTTAGATATTCCTTCATTCTATGAAATATTACAAAAAGCATTGAACATGAATATGGATAATGTTATTTTTATGGAACCTGATGCAGTGTATTTGGTTGATGATTTATATCATATGGCCAGTCCGAATAATTTGGTTTTTAATTTAAGAGGTCAAAAGTTTAATCCTAGCTTTAGTTATTTCCGTTATGAAGCTTTGGATTATGTAAAGAATTTAGCTTATTCTTTAAGTGCCAGCCAGAATTATAAGTTCACAAAAGATCTTCCTACGAAAATTTTTCTTGCACGCAAAAGTACAATGCGGAATTATAATCAAGAAGAAATTGTATCATTAGTAAAAAACATAGGGTTTGAGAGTGTTTATCTAGAAGATTACACTTTTTCTCAACAAGTTGAGATGTTTAAAAATGCGAAAGTAATTATTGGCCCTACAGGTGCAGCATGGACAAATTTGATTTTCTGTCGTCCTAATGTAAAGTGTTTATGCTGGATGTCCAAAACAATAGGTGATTTTTCTGGATTTTCAAATTTAGCGATATATGCACAAGTTAATTTATATTATATTAATCATGAGTATGATATATCTAGTGAGTACTATACCGACTACGTATTAAATGCAGATAAACTCTTACATACAATTGAGAAAATATGTCATTAATTTTAAAATTTCCCCAAGAAGATAAAACTTATAAGTCTTTTGGTTAGCTTTATTTTGTTATTATTTAGATATTACATGACTACTCAGGCCTTTCCATATCCCCATTTCTCTAGGAGAGATATAGGGTAAGCTAAAAATTAACCAAGTTTGGAACGGTTACCCATATTAATATAAAATTTATGGAAATCTATGTAAAATGATTACTAAAATCACTCATGAATACGTAAAAAAAGATTACAGCTATATAAAAAACCTGGCAATAAATGCCTTAAATAAAAAAAAGTATCATGATACCTTAAAGTTGATTGAGACGGCTGCAAAACTTGCTTATCATTTAAATTTTAGATATGCAGATGATGAATTTGAAGGTTTGCTTCAATATCTATCAGATATATCTCTTAAGAATTTTGAGTTCAGCCCTATTAAAAATAGGTATGTCTTTTATGACTATTTTGGCATTGACAACAAAGGATTAACTCAACAGTATATTTTTGCACTGAAAGAATGGGATGTAGATTTTTTGTATATAATGGAAAATAGTGATAATGAAGAATATGCTAAAGAAATATTAGAAGAACTAAGTGAAATTAGAGGAGCTGAGATATGCATTGTTCCTAATAATTCTGACTACATCAAGAAAGCGGGTTATATTCTTGATAAAATTTCACAATACAGGCCTGAAAAAGCATTTTTACACCTTGCACCTTGGAGTGTTTTATCGATTATTGTCTGGAATTCAATAGATAATGTAACTAAATATTTTATCGACATAACTGACCATGCATTTTGGTTAGGAAAAAGTTGTTCAGATTATTTTATAGGGTTTAGAGAGTATGGTTATGTTATATCAAATAAGTACAGGGGTATAAGTCATGATAAATTGATAACACAGCATTATTTTCCTGTTTTATCAACTTATCCTTTTCAAGGGTTCCCTAGCCTTTCAGAAGGGAAAACTATTATTTTTACAGGAGGCTCATACTATAAAGTTTATGGTGAAAATAATACTTTTTTAAATATTCTAAGGAAAATTGTTATAGATAATCCATCATGTATAATTCTATTTGCAGGCAATGGAGACAGCAAGCCAATTGAAAAATTTTTAAAAGTTAACAAAATTGTTGACAGGGTTTTACTTATTGGAAATAGAAAGGATATTAATGAAGTGTTTAAACATAGTGATATTTATTTAAATACATTCCCAATTATTGGGGGTTTAATGAGCCAATATGCAGTAGCGAATAAAATCCCTCTGATAGGTTATACTGATAAATTAATTTCTTGTAATTATACGGAAGGAATTTTCAATTTTGTTTCTAATACAAAATTCACATATACAGATATGAATGATTTTTTTAACGAAATTAACCTTTTGATATCAGATAAAATTTATCGTGATAAACAAGTTAACAATTACTCAAACCTTATTCCTACGCCTGAACTTTTTTCAGCAGAATTAAAAAATAAATTATCTCAAAATACTGAAAAATATAGCTCAACACTTGAGATTGATGAGAAAATATTTATGAATTTATATTTTTATGCGGAAAATAATTTTCTACATGCTTATCACACTATTAAAATTTCTACATTAAAAAGTCTATATTTTAAATATGATTTTTTTCATGCAATTTTGTCTTTTATAAATGTTATATATTTTAATAAAGACAAAATTTTTAAAATTGTTCTAAAAAAAGTAAAGAACTGTGTTAGATAAATTATTGCGTAATACTGCTATTCTAAAGTTTACAGTAGTAACTTTATTTATTTTGTTAAAAACACTAATCTAATTGGTAGTTATGAATAATTTTTATTTCGCCTCAATTTTTAATAAAATTTCAAATATTCTTAGAAAAATGCGGGCACTATTTTTTTTTTTTGTAAGTGGCACAAAGTTTTCTATGATAGGTGTTCACTGTAAATTAAAAGGGCGTGGACTTGCTATCGGGAAAAATGTTTGCATTGGCGATTTTTGTTGGATTGAATCAGTAGAACAGTATTTTGAACAATCCTTTGCACCTGTTATTAAAATTGGTGATGAAGTATCGATGAGTGATTTTATTCATATTAGTGCTATCAAGCATATTTCAATTGGTTCTGGAACTCTAATCGGAAGTAAAGTGTATATTGGCGATCACAGTCATGGGCATTATCATAATATTCAAATATGGGAGCAAGAAAAAGACCAGATACCTTTACGTCGACCACTTGCTGATGAAGATGATATTGTTGTTGGAACAAATTGCTGGATTGGTGACAGTGCAATTATCTTGGCAGGTGCAAGAATTGGTAATAACTGTGTGATAGGTGCAAATAGTGTATTAAAAGGGAGCTTTCCTGATAACTCTGTAATCGCTGGAGCTCCTGCAAAGCTGATAAGGAAATTTACAGAAGAATAAAAATAAAAATTTAATTTAGTGTATTTGGAGGAGATTAATGGGCAATGAGGGCTACCGAAATTATGAATATGATACTAATCTAAAAGGAGAAAGCTCTCCAGCTAAGTTACTGAAAATGGTCGGGCAAAACAAGCGTGTATTAGAACTTGGGGCTGGACCAGGGTCAATTACTAAACATATGAAGTTCGAGCAAAATTGTGAAGTCGTTGCGCTTGAGATTGACGAGCAAGCAATTGGTAAGTTAACACCCTTTTGCGACAAGGTCATTCAGGCAAATCTCAATGACCTTACCTGGCCAGAACTTCTTAAAAATGAAAAAAGTTTTGATGTAATTGTTATTGCTGATGTGCTAGAGCATATCTATGACCCTTGGGCTGCACTAAAACTATTACCTGGCCTACTTAATGATGAGGGTTATATTGTCATATCGCTTCCTCATGCAGGGCACAGTGGTGTCATTGCGTCTTTACTTTTGGAAAGTTTAGATTACAGAGAGTCTGGTTTACTTGATAAAACACATATTCGCTTTTTTGGACTAAAAAACATTCAGTCACTGTTAAACGATAATAAGCTGGACATCGAAGAAGCACAATATGTGATATTGCCACCCGAAGTAAGTGAGCTATCCAGCTACTGGCTCTCTTTAGATGTTAAAACACGCGGCACTCTTTCATCATATACGTACGGTAGTGTATATCAGGTAGTAATTAAGGCCGTCCCTAGAAGCCGATCTATTGAAAATATTAACCTAATGGCAGTTGCGGTTAGCCAGTTAGATAAAAAAACTCAATTGTTTTTAAAATTCAAATTACTTTTAAAATCATTAATGCCTAAAAGATATTATGAGAAGTTGAAGAGTAAAGCCAGAAAACTTGGAATTAAAGGTTATTGATAAATGAATGACAGACCGATAGCAAAGCTAATCGCCATGTATTTTACTCAGCTTCACGCTATTCCAGAAAATGATAAGTGGTGGGGAGAGGGGTTCACTGATTGGGTAAATGTAAAAAATTCAAAGCCACAAACTGATAGACACCACCAACCGAGGGTTCCTCTTAATGGCCATTACGACCAATCAGAAATTGATACCTTACATGATCAAATTGATTTAGCTAAAAAATATGGGGTTTACGGCTTTTGTCATTATCATTACTGGTTTGATGGTAAGCAATTGCTGGAAAAGCCTACGAATTTAATGCTTGAGAACAAAGAGCTGGACTTCCCCTTTTGTCTTTCGTGGGCTAATGAAACCTGGTCAAAACGCTGGGATGGTAAAGATCATCACATTTTAATTAAACAAACGCACCCTCCTGAAAAAGAGAAGTGGGAGTTACATTTTAATTATCTTATTAAAGCTTGGACAGACGAAAGAGCTATTAAGGTTGATGGCAAGCCTGTTTTTATTATTTATCGTCCCCATAAAATTCATGAAATTGAGCGAATGCTTGATTTCTGGAGAGAAAAAGCGCTTGAACACGGATTAAAAGGACTTTATTTTATTGTTCAGAAACAGCATGAATTTTCCTCTCGTGAGTGCCTCAAAGGATTCGATGCTGTATTCCAATTCCAGCCTTTTGAGGCAATCTATTCTCCGGGTACTAATAAATCTGGATTACGACACTCTGAAATAATTAGGCGTATCCGAGGCTTGCCAGATTATATTCAAATGCCATTACATAAAGTTAGAGATATACTTCAAGATAAGGTGTTTAAACAAAGCCTAACTTATTACGATTACAATGAGATATGGCAAGAAATTATTAAGCTTCGTATAGAACCCGGCTTAACGACCTTTCCAGGTGCTTTTGTAGATTGGGATAACTCTGCGCGATATAAAGATAGAGCAACTATTTTTCAAGGTGCGACACCTGAAAGATTTGAATATTGGCTATCAGAACTGGTTAAAACAATGCCGGGACGCGAGCTCCCCGAAAATTATATTTTTATTAATGCCTGGAATGAATGGTCTGAATCTGCTTATCTTGAGCCTGATACTCGAAATGAATATCAGTATTTAGAGGCATTAAAAAGAGTGCTTGAAAAACGATAACATTTATAGTGATTTTAAGGGGGTATTTTGACTAAAAAACAATGGCAAAAAGATGAAATAGAAATAGTAAGAAAATGCCCTTTATGCCAGAGTAAAAAAAGCTCAATTCTATTCAATTCTTTATTAGATATGCTAATGCATAATGATATTGATAAATGGACATTAAATATATGTAATGAATGTACCGTTGCTTATTTATCTCCCAGACCTAATCAGCAAAGTGTTCATAAAGCATATGTTGACTATTATACCCACGGTGATGAAAATAGTACTATTAAAGAGGGTAAAGTCTCAGTAATAATAAGCTATCTAAAAAAAAATATTTATAAAGTAAAGTATAAGAGAGAGAGCTCTATTAAAGATTTTTTTATATATTTATTATTATTGATTAATTACCCAATCTATCTTTTTTTAGATGCAAAAATTAGGCATATAGGTAGTTTAAAGGGTAATAAAAACCGGTTGTTAGATCTTGGCTGTGGAAATGGTGAATTTCTGGTTTTTGCAAAAGATTTAGGGTGGGACGTTATGGGATTAGATGTGGATAAAGGTGCTGTAAATTCTGCTTTATCCAAGGGTGTCAACGTTCAACTGGGTGGTATGGAGTCTCTAAATAAAGAGGATATGTTTGACATGATTACTCTTAATCATGTGATTGAGCATGTCTATAACCCTGTTGAGTTAATACAAATGTGTTATAGACACCTTAACCCTGGTGGCAAATTGTGGCTTGAAACGCCTAACGTAAATAGTATTGGCCTTAATGTATATAAGGAGTATTGGCGTGGGCTTGAGCCACCTCGGCATCTTATTCTTTATAATGCGCGAGTATTGTCGATATTATTAAGTGATGCTGGGTTTTTGAATATTGACCAAAAAACTCATGGTTTATCGGGCATATATATGGGTTTGCAAAGCGCTAAAAATATAGATAAATTTATGTATGATCAACCTCTTTATACAGGGATATTGAAATACCCTAAAATTTTATTTATTGAAATTATACAGTTACTTTTTAAAAGTAAGTCTGAATTTATTACATTAATGGCATATAAATAACTGGCTAGTCACGTAATATTTAACAGTAAAATGTGGGAATATCTCGCTCTTCATAAAAATATATTTAGTATTATGTCTCAATATTCAATCGGCTTAGTTATCCCAACAAAAAATGCCCAAGCAACGCTTGACAACATCTTAAATATACTCGAAAACTCAGCTGTTGAATTTTCCACCTTAATCATTGACTCATCATCCGATGATCAAACCATATCCATTGCCAACAAGCATAATGCCAAAGTCATCATCATTCCTCAAGCAGATTTTAATCATGGGGTTACGCGTGAGTATGCACGCAAACAGTTAGCAACTGATGTTGTCGTTTTTCTAACCCAGGATGCTATTCCTGTTAATGCTGAATTAATTGCTAAATTAGTCCAGCCATTGCTTGATAATGAAGATATTGCTGTTAGTTATGGCCGTCAAATTGC
>ENA-ORXI01001342-ORXI01001342.1-sediment-metagenome-genome-assembly--contig:-NODE-1342-length-19194-cov-5.733536_pt1 | contig 19194 bp, 15 predicted proteins | sample MGYA00237861_ERZ511468 | MGnify/ENA primary metagenome ERZ511468 (study PRJEB26299, sample SAMN06266213) | sediment metagenome | isolation source: Hudson Canyon methane seep mesocosm | place...
GCTTGCAGCATTGATAATAAAGCGACAATCAATACCAGATTTGCAGCCAAAGCTAAGTTAGCTACCGCACCAAATACACGATACCAAATCACCATAAAGACTAAGACAAAAACAAAACCTAACATCACTGATTGGAAACCTTGGTCGATATTATCTTGGCCTAAGCTTGGTCCCACCGTGCGTTCTTCAACAATTTCGATTGGAGCCGCTAAAGCACCTGCTCGTAATAACAACGCTAAATCACGTGCTTCAGTGGTTGAGTCTAAGCCTGTAATTTGAAACTTCTTACTTAATTGGTCACGAATAGTGGCAACGTTAATGATTTCAGGAAGCAGCCGTCGCACTTTAACCATTTCACCATCAATTTCACGCGTTTCAGTTTTTGACTCAATAAATACCACGGCCATTGGGTTACCAATGTTGTCACGAGTCACATTACTAAATGCACGAGCGCCTTTACCATCTAAGGTAATCGACACAGCCGCTGAGCCATTTTGATCCAAGGTCGATGCGGCATTAATAATATGCTCACCCGTTAACATCACCCGTTTATTAAGCAAGTATGGTCGGCCATCACGATGGTGGAATAATTTTGAACCCGCAGGGACACGACCATTAACGGCATCTTGCACATCATGCTCATTATCAACTAAACGAAATTCAAGCGTTGCTGTCGCGCCCAAGATTTTTTTAGCTTGTGCCGTATCTTGCACACCTGGTAATTGCACAACAATGCGGTTATCACCCTGTTGTTGTACCGTTGGTTCCGCTACACCTAATTCATTAATTCGATTACGTAAAGTGACGATATTTTGCTGTAGTGCGAGGGATCGAATTTCTCGTATCGAGACTTCCGTCAAGCTCATTACCATCGTTGGCGTGACCGCATCTTCTACGATTTCAATAACAACCTGATTAAATTCACGCTCTGCACTAACTAAGGCGTTATCGCGGTGTTCAATACTTTTAAAACTAACCGTTAAGTTATCACCCGTGACTTGAATTTGTTTATAACGAATTTTTTCATCACGAAGCAATACTTTTAACTCACTACCATAAGTATCCAGTGCTTTTTTCACTGCGGCATCCATATCCACTTCCATAAGGAAATGCACACCACCACGAAGATCCAAACCTAAATTCATTGGTTCACCACCAATGCCTGCTAACCACGCAGGTGTCGTTGGAGCCAGATTTAGAGCAATGATGTAATCACCAGTCACTGCAGTTTGCAGCACGTCTTTGGCTTTAAGCTGTGTATCCGCATCAGCAAAACGAATTAATAAACGATCGTCTTCCAACTCAGCACGTTTATATTCAACCGATTCAGCTTTAAGCGCCGATTCAGCTTTTGCCATCAACTCAAGATCAACCTTGCCATAACGTCCAGATGAAACCTGAACAGCAAAGTCGTCATCATATAAATTTGGCATAGCATACAAGCCAGCAACGACGATGACCGCTGCTATCAGCAAGTTTTTCCATAAAGGATATTGATTCATATTGAAATTCCTAACGTTATCTCAAGCTATCTTTCCCGATAGCCAACGTTGTTATAGCTTTTTCAGTGTGCCTTTTGGCATAACTGAACCAATTGCTTCGCGACGTACTTTTACTTCGATTTTGTCTGCGATTTCAACCGTGACGGCATTGTCAGTAATATTGATGATCTTGCCCATAATGCCGCCATCAGTCACTACTTCATCACCTTTAGATAAAGCTGATTGCATAGAGCGATGTTCTTTGGCACGTTTTGATTGAGGACGGATCAACATCACATAAAACAGTACTAATAAGATAACCGGAAAGGCAAAATCTAATAAGCCCGGTGATGAAGCGTCGCTAGCTGCTGCGCCTGCAAATGCTGGTGAGATAAAAAAATCCATCATAAATCCTCAAAAATTCAGAGATAAAAAAGAATGCGATTATGCCACAGGCATAAGCAAGCTGATAGTTAGTGACAAACTTGTTCTTAGTCTGTCGCTCTTAATGCATAAAAATCACGCGTAAATTGTGCTAAATTTCCGGCTTCAATCGCATCACGTAAGCCTTGCATCAAGGTTTGATAATAATGCAGGTTATGAATAGTATTTAATCGTGGGCCTAACATTTCGCCGGTCCGGTCTAAATGATGTAGATAAGCGCGGCTATAATTTTGGCAGGTATAACAATCACACAATGGATCTAAAGGACCGGTATCACTTTTATTACGACTATTACGTAGTTTAACGACGCCGTGATGAGTAAATAAATGGCCATTTCGAGCATTACGCGTAGGCATTACACAATCAAACATATCAATGCCTAAATTGACCGCTTCAACCAAATCTTCTGGACGGCCTACCCCCATGAGATAGTGCGGTTTATCTTCCGGCATTCTGGTCGATAAGTGATCCAAAATACGTAGCATATCTTCTTTGGGCTCACCCACCGATAAACCACCAATGGCATAACCATCAAAACCAATTTCAGTTAGGCCTTCTAAAGACACATCACGCAAACTTTCATGCATGCCACCTTGAACAATACCAAACAACGCGGAAGGATTATCACCATGCGCATCTTTACTACGCTTGGCCCAACGTAAGGATAATTGCATCGACTTTTCAGCTGTTTCCACATCGGCTGGATATGGTGTGCACTCATCAAAGATCATCACAATATCACTGCCTAGATCACGTTGCACCGCCATTGATTCTTCTGGCCCTAAAAAGACCTTGCTTCCGTTAATCGGTGATTTAAAATGCACACCTTGTTCTGTTATTTTGCGCAACTCACCTAAACTGAAAACTTGAAAGCCACCTGAATCGGTCAAGATAGGTCCGTCCCAGTTCATAAAATCATGCAAGTCGCCATGCTGTTTAATGATTTCTGTTCCAGGGCGTAACATTAAGTGAAAGGTATTACCCAAGATGATCTCTGCGCCTGTCGTTTTCACTTCTTCAGGTGTCATTGACTTGACCGAACCATAAGTGCCCACAGGCATAAATGCTGGGGTTTCTACTGTGCCACGAGGAAAGGTCAAACGACCACGTCTTGCTGCACCATCTTGCGCTAAAACATCAAACTTCATTTAAGGTGTTCCTGAAAAATTGCCGCCACAGCATACCACTTTAAGCATTGTACAGCCGAAACTGACACATAATTAATAACATCAGGTAGGATCTTTCACATTGTTATTATTTTGGAAACTTTCATGTCTGATCCAAAAATCATTGTTGCCTTAGATTATCCAAATACTGATGCTGCGATGGCATTAAGCTCACAGCTAGATCCACAGCGTTGCCGACTCAAAATTGGCAAAGAATTATTTACCCGTTCTGGACCTGCAATTGTTGAATCCTTAGTAAAAGATGGTTTTGATATTTTTCTAGATCTTAAATATCACGATATTCCCAATACCGTTGCTAAAGCATGCCAAGCGGCGGCTGATCTTGGTGTATGGATGCTTAATGTTCACGCACTTGGTGGCGGCGCCATGATGTCTGCTGCAAGAGAAGCAATAGGTCAGAACGCTGATCGCCCACTGCTTATTGCTGTCACCTTATTAACCAGCATGGATCAAACCACATTTGAACAACTTGGCTTGCAAGGTGATATCGGCGAGACCGTTTTACGTTTGGCAAAACTGACTGATGACAGTGGTTTAGATGGCGTTGTCTGTTCGGCGCAAGAAGCAACAAAGCTTCGGCTGCAACATGGTAACGACTTTCAGCTGATCACACCGGGCATTCGACCTGCGAATAGTGAACAAGGAGATCAGCATCGCACTATGACACCTGCTGAGGCAATGACTGCTGGTAGCAGTTATCTTGTGATTGGTCGGCCCATAACGGCAGCGCCCGACCCTATGGCAGCGCTTGCTGCGATAGAAGATAGCTTGTTGAAGTAAATATGAAAATAAAAAAGCCCGTAATAACGGGCTTTTTTATAAGAGTGTTTTTCATCGTAATGACTAAACTTTAAACTTAGCCGCCGCTTCTTGTAGTTGTGCAGAAATACTAGACAAGCTCTCGACGGCCATTGATGATTCACGTGCGCCTTCTGCTGTATGCTCTGCAACCTGACTGATATTAACAATACCGCGGTTGATATCTTCAGCTACCGATGATTGTTCATTTGCAGCACTCGAAATCTGCGCACTCATTTCATCCATCGTAGTGATCATACCGGTAATAGTATCTAACGCTGCACCAGCACTTGCTGCTTTTTCCACGCTAGTCTGAGCTCGTTCTCGACCCTCATTCATCACAGACACGGCCTCTTGTGCACCGGTTTGTAAACGTTCAACCATTTCTTCAATTTCATGGGTAGATGATTGTGTTCTTGCAGCCAATGTACGAACTTCGTCGGCTACTACCGCAAAACCACGACCATGCTCGCCAGCACGCGCTGCTTCAATCGCTGCGTTCAAAGCTAATAAGTTTGTTTGTTCGGTAATGCCTCGAATTACATCAACAATCGCACCGATATTACTAATATCTGTTTCTAAACTAGTTAATGTTTGTGCTGCTTTTTCTACTTCACCCGCCAATGAATCAATCGAGCCCATGGTATCAAGTACAACCTGTTTACCGGCTTTTGCTTCATCATCCGCATTACGAGCTGCTTCTGCCGCACCTGCCGCAGTACGCGCCACTTCTTGTACCGATGCCGCCATTTCATTCATTGCCGTAGCAACTTGAGCAGTTTCTGATTGTTGGGTCAATACACCGTCAACAGTGGCTTGACTAATGCTTGCCATATTGCCTGTTGCAGCTTCTAACTGCGTCACACCACCAGTCAGTGTTTTGACCAAGTTGGAAACATTTTTACGAGCACTATCAAGTTCATATCCCATCCAACTGAAATCACTTTTACCGTGAATAACAATTTTCTGGGTTAAATCACCCTTTTTAATATTCTGGATCCCTGCGACCATCATATTGGCTTCCTTTACAGCACCAAACTTTCCTATATAAGTTGCTGAAAAATATAATATCGCACTACCGACAACCACGAAAGCTCCGGTGAACCATAATTGTTCTTCAGCCGGTGCACCAGAGGTCTGAAGATACCAATACAGCGCCATTAACAAAACTAAGCCAACGATGCCGAAAATAGCGACAATTTGCATTCGTTTTACCAAAGAGAAATTTTCTAACTTAAACATTACTATCTCCACTCTCTATAACAATAATTTAGCATTACGTTAAGCATACAGACTCAACCCTGCCTCAAGCTCACCCGGTTCATCAACTTTTTGTTGTTCTTCACCGCTAAATTCTTCACTGTCTACTTTTACTTGCTCATTCTGTGCAGTTGAACCCTCTGCCTCAGCAGTATCATCCTGATGTTGTTCTTCGTCTGAATGTTGCATAACTTCAGCATCAGCTAATTCCATGCCATTTTCACTAAAACTTTCACGTAACCTCGGCAAGGCCTGCTCTAATGCATCACGAGTTGCCGCATGATGTGCAATAAAGGTCACGCTAGTTTGATCATTATTCATACTTAAACGAACTTCAACTGGACCTAAATTTGCAGGGTTCAATTTCAATTCTGCTTGTTGCACACCTTCTCGAGCCATCCATACTACTCGACCACTCATCACTCGGTTCCATGCCGTTGTTTGCAAAGCAGGCTGTATATCTAATACCGGCGTTGTTGCCGTCGCTGCTGCTTGTCCTTGACTCACTGTTCCTGCTGGAGTGTAGGTCGATACTGAACTTCCTAATGCAAGCCCAGCACGATCAACCGATGGCGCAGTGTGCTGCAACCCTGGTTTAACCTGGTTAACAATATCGGCCAATAATGAACCTTCCGTTAATGTTTTTGTGACTATGCGTTCAGAAGTCATCACTTTCTCAGTAGCGACAGGTAACTCTAATTTAACATTTCCGCTCTCAGCTGAGTATTTTTTATTAACGCCCAACAATATATCAGGCCTTAATGCTGTCGCTTGTTTTTTCTGATCGGATGACAATCCTTCTACTGCATTGTGAAGCAAACCTTTACTTGGCGCCGAAACCTCTTGTTTTTGCAGCTGTGTTTTACCCAAGGTCAATGCCGCTACAGCTTGTTCCTGTTTAACTGTCACGCCTTGCTGTAATTGTGGTTTTGTTTTTGTTTGAGCGACATCAATGACTGGGGTTTTTACGCTAGTTTTTTTATCGGCTGACTCAACTTCAATGTTTTCTTTGCCTTGAATTTTAGTTTCATTATTTTTTCGAGTATCCAACAATACCTGTGTAACAGAACTATTTTTACTCGCTTCCGGCAACTCAACGTTGGCAACTTTTGTGAGCGCTACTGAAGTAGGCTGAGATTTAACAACGGCCTGTTTTGGAGTCTCACTCTCTGATTCATTGTTTTTTGCAGCCGTCGCTGTTGCTTTAATATTCTTATCGGCAGTCGCAGCAGCAATAACAATCTCTGCACCCTCATTATCAACAACAGGCGCAGGCACAACCCCTACCTTTATTTCAGTCAAGCTATCAACATCATCGCCACTGACAATAACATCGCTGTTAACGACAGCTTTATCGTCGCCACTATCATCCGCTATATGTTCAGTATTTTTGGGTTCTGAGTCGGCGTGAGCTTCTTTCGGCAAGTTTTTGCCGTCATCACCGTCTACTTTTTCCGCCTTTGACGGTTTATCTTGTTGTTTAGCTGTGTGAGTTTTTGTCGACTTATCGACGTGATCATGGCCTTGTTCTTGTGATTTAGCGTGCTTGTCGATCTGCTTGTTTAATTCAGAAGAAAAAGGTTGAACCTCTTTATTATCAGTCGCTAAAGCCTTATTCGGCCCAGTCGAACTTGATGCCGATGAAGCTATTTCAGGTTTTACCATTACATGTTGTGTCATACCTTCTCCTCAACGTTATCTACTGTAACGTCATACTCACTCGTTAAATGAAAAAGCAATCAACATGCCAACGAGTACAGAAAAGAATGAATTTTATGCAGACCAGTGATAATCCGCGGTAATAATATTACCTTTACCGCTGTATTCGTAATGTTTACATAGTTTTTGCAATAAACCTTCACCTCTACCACATAAGGTTTTATTTTCTGCTAAATTTTTAGCATGTTGATGATAATCAAAACCATCACCACTATCTTCAACCCGAATAGTTAAAATCCCGCCATCATTACTCGGTTGATGAATTAGCGATACTTTGATAGCGGCATCTTCTAACTCAGTTAAACGTTGAGCTCGCAAGGCATAATATTCGGCAAAGCCATTTGCACTTTGCTTTAATGATGACTGTAATTTCAATACACCATGATCTAAAGCATTACTAAATATTTCAGCTAATACCGTATAGATCCGCTGCCGATGTTCATGGGGTGCTTGAATATGTATTAGTACATTGACCAACAACGGAACCAAATCAACGCTGCGTAATACTTGTGCTGAAAACTCGAACTCAGCCTGCCAATAAGCCGGTGGCAAACTAATTTGATTTAGTTCTGTTGAGGTTCCACCATCATAGGTTTGCATAGCCAAAACATCTAATTCGGCCAAAGAAATGTCATCCACCTGATTAGTATCGGCTATATGCTCGAGCAATGACTGTTGAATGGCCTGAAAAGTCTTACCTTGCGATAAAATCCTTTCCATATTTTGGATGCCAAATTTTTCTCCTTGGACATTTTCAGCATTCATAAGCCCATCGGTAAAAAATACCACCTTATCTCCAGCATCAACCTCAATAAAAACACTATCAAGATCAACTTTGTTGGTGGCATGTATGCCAAGTGGAATATGCGATGACGGTACCCTATCTTTAATCTTTGCATGCTGATCTATTACTAATACATCGGGCAAACCACCATTCCATACCGCCAGCATTTTTCCTTGTTCTTCTAGCTCCATCAAACAAGCGGCACAAAACAAACCTTCAGGTAATACAAATAATAATTTTTGATTTATTTCTTCAATAATATCGCTGAGACCAAAACCTTTTTCTGTCATACCATAAAACACTTCTGCTACCGGCAAAGCCCCCACTGCAGCAGGTAAACCTCGGCCAACAAAATCACCTAATAGAATATTGATACCGCCTGAGGGTCGTGGTGCACTAAGCACTATATCGCCACTGAAATTGCCTGCATCTTTTTCTTGTTGCCAAACAGATAAACCTGGCAGTGGAAATTTATTCATGCCAGATATTTGTTCTAACAAATGTGAGGTGAGCGCTAATTCTTGATTATGTTGATGTATTAACTGGTCAAACACTTTCCTATCACTGTCATACAGTGACATTGAGTCAAAGATATTGACTAAACAAAAGGTTTTTTCGTCTAAGGTAAGAACTTTTACATCAAACGAATACGATGCATCTTCCACTGATGGCAACGAGCTATGTCGTCCATATAACAACGCGTTATTGATTGCAGTTAATACTTTAGTTGGAAATACTGATACTAGAATAGCGTCGCCTGTCGATTGTCCAAGTGCATCAGACTTTTTTAGTTCAGTCTGATTAACCATCCATTGGTTCCACATTTGAATATGACTTTGCTGATCAACCAGCACAGTGCCATGATCAGCATGTTCGAAGATCTCAAAGGCTAAACGATCTTGCCGTTCCATAGTTTCCCTATTAAAAACGAGTTAAGAAATCTTGAACAATTTCTGGAAATTTGAGATTTCTAAAATATTTTTAATCTCATTCCGGCAATGCATGATATCGATATTAGCACTATCGCCACCAGCATAATCACGCAATAGTAACAACATGCCCAACGCCGAACTATCAAGGTATTCAGCGCCCGAAAAGTCTATGATAAAATGACTGTTAGAGTCTGAGCTTTCATACGCCTTACGGAAGTCACTTTGTAGGCTAAAATCAAAACGTCCTTGAATATTTATGATTTGCTTATCACCGTCGGTTGAGCTTGAAATTGTCATAAAGCCGTTCTCCTTAATCACCGGTTTAGGGTCACAAGCCCATTCTAATCGATAATACGTTTAGCGCAACTAAAACAACTCAACTACACCAGAATCAAGATTTTTCTGGGTAACCGCTTGATGTTCCACGGATTCAATCTTTGGTTTTAACTCTTCCAATGATGCCTCTACATTGGTCAATGACTGACGGTATTCATCTAATTTATCTTTATTCATTCGTGCAACATGTGCTTGATCAACCAATTCAGTTAACTCTGATACCGCATCAAGCCGACGAACAATATGTGCTGACAATTGAGTACACATATCTTCAAACTGCAATGATGTTACTGCCTGATTCACCATCACGGCAATTTGTTCACCGATAATTCCACTTTCCCCAATGACTTGGCTGGTTTTATTATTTATGGCGGTTATCACCCCTGACATGTCAGAGACTTTTTGCTTGCTGTTTATAGCAACACTCATATCTGCCGAGACCACACGATTAACAACTTCACCTGCAGCATCTAATGCGTCTTTAATTTCTTGGGTAGTCTGATTAATTTCTTCACTAAAATCATCTGATTTTCTAGACAACTTACGTACTTCGTCAGCCACCACCGCAAAACCACGTCCAGCTTCACCAGCGCGGGCCGCTTCAATGGCCGCATTTAATGCTAATAAATTTGTTTGTGATGCGATTTCTCGAACATCACCTAATAATGAAAACACACCATTTACTTTTTCACTCATATCATCTAGGCGATGCATAAGGTACATACTATCTTTGCTGGTTGTGACCACGCTTTCGACAAAGTAATTAAGTAACTCTTCCGTTTCATGAATAAATTTGCTAATACTCTGCTCGCCCTCTTCTTGATTCACCAAACCCAGTAACATCTTGGCTTGTTGATCACTTTGAACATTGAGTCCTTGGAAGCTGGTTGTTAATTGACTAATCGCATTTTGAACTAGCGTGTTTACCTGACCACTTTCAGAACGAATATAGCCAAGTTGATCACGTAGTTGGCCAAAAGCCTCATCGTGCATGTCATGGACTTTATTAGAGAAATCAGGCTCTACAGCGTCTGTTTTTGGTGGTGATTTGTTTACTTTCTCAGGCACCGCAGGCGGCAAAAACCGCCAGATCGCTGCTGTTATGATGACCAAAGCTGCCGTCATCTCACCAATAAACCACCAGCTAAACCCAGCAATAAACAATGATGCAATCATTGGTAGACCGATATGTTTCTTCATATATCCATCCATTTATAGTTCAGGGGAAGGCCTGTCGTCTTCCCTAACAAACATACGTTCAGCAAAGGTCGTGCCTAAAAAACATTTACAAATTTTTAGCTATGCTAAGTCCAACAATTTTGCAGCAATTTTTCCAAGAGGCAATTGCAGTTCAGCAGCACCTAGTTTCACCGCAGAACCCGGCATACCCCACACTACACTAGTTTTTTCATCTTGTACTATGTTTGTCGCACCAGCTTCTTTCATTTCCAACATGCCATGAGCGCCATCATCGCCCATACCGGTCAACATAACACCTATCGCATTAGCTCCTACATTTTGTGCTATCGATCTAAACAATACATCAACCGAAGGTTTATGACGACTCACTGGAGGACCATCATTCAAGTGGCAATAAAAACGAGCACCACTGCGTTCAACTATCAAATGTTTGTCACCCGGAGCAATGTAAGCATGGCCAGGCAGTATTTGTTGACCATCTTGTGCTTCACACACTTCCAATGCAGATACCCCATTGACTCGTTCTGCAAATGGCCCACTAAAAGCAGCAGGGATATGCTGGGTGATTACCACGCCAGGAGAATCCGGTGGCAATTGCTGTAATACCGCTTTAATTGCTTCAGTTCCTCCTGTAGAAGCACCAATCGCAATAATTTTATCCGTAGTTTTTAAATGTGTAGGAATTTTTCTTGTCACCACCCCTGGCAACACCGCATCAGCAGTCAATTTTTCAGGTACTTCTAACAGAACAGATACAGACGCTGGAGGAACTAAAGCATGGACATTTACTTGTGCGGCCTCTTTGACCTTTGTTGTAATTTCTTCTGCGTACTCATCCATGGTATTGGATAAGTCCAGTTTTGGCTTGGTGACAAAATCAACTGCACCTAGCTCTAACGCATCTAAGGTGACTTGAGCGCCATGCTCTGTCAGTGTAGAAATCATCACCACCGGCATCGGGTGTAAACGCATCAGGTTTTTCAGGAAAGTCACGCCATCCATACGAGGCATTTCGACATCTAAAGTCAGCACATCAGGTTTAAGTTTTTTGATTTTCTCTCTAGCTTGAAAAGGATCAATCGCCGTACCGACCACTTCGATCTCAGGATCAGAACTAAGCAGCTCGGTTAGCAGTCGTCTAACTAATGCAGAATCATCCACAATCAGTGCGGTAATCTTTCCCATGTTCTTCCTTATAATCTCATGGCCTAACTCTCATTGCAGTATAGCTGTCATCCTCCCATGATGGAATATATTAGAACAACTCCACGCCACCTGAATCTGGCTGAACTTCCAATTCGTGTTGGTAAGACTTTTCTCGTTCAAGCAATGTTTCATTATGCAATGAGCGTAAACGTTTCACTAACATTCGTCCAGATTCAGGAAAATACAACACTTTCCGTGGATAAACATCACCCAAATCTTGTGACAGAATGCTTAAGTTTTCTGTTTTCAAATAATCCAAAGCAAACTCAATATTACGTAAACCAACATCAGACATATTGGCCACAATTTTGCCGCCGCCAGTTAATTTGACTTCAAGGTTTTTTCGGTTGCCACCTGCTTTTAAAATATCATTGATCAAGTGTTCCATCGCATAACTACCATAACGTGTTGCCGAGTCCATCCAATCATCACTGCCATGCTGTCCTTGCAATGGCAACATAAAGTGATTCATGCCACCAATGCCAAGTACCTTGTCACGAATACATGCTGAAACACAGGAACCTAAGGTAGTTGAAATGACTTCTTTGCTATTTTGACTAACATAATATTCACCTGGCAGAATTTTAGCGGCCCACACGTCATTGTTACGATCCCAATAGCGATTAATATGCTCAAAATCTGGTAAACACCTTGGTTGAGTAGGACGCACCGACATTAAGCTTTCTTCTGATAGGTTGTATGTTTCAATGATTCAAAATCAGTGGTCACTTTATATAAAGATTCTGAATGACCAATAAACAGATAAGCTTTCGGTTTTAATATTTTTTCATATCGAGCAAATAATACTTTTTGTGTTGGTTTATCAAAATAAATCACCACATTACGGCAAAACATTAAATCAAAGGGACCTTTCATCGGCCACTGATTTAATAGATTAAGCCGCTTAAAGCTGATCATTTTTTTTAGTTCATCTTTCACTTTAACCATTTCAGCATTGTCACCACTGCCGCGATGAAACCAACGCTTAGTTCGCTCTGGAGAAAGGTCTTCAATACGCTCTGCTCGATAAATACCTTGTTTGCCATGTTCTACAACATTTGCATCAAGATCAGTCGCTAATATTTTGACATCCCATTGATCAAAATTCGGCAAGGACTCTTTTAAGGTGATCGCAATACTGTATGGTTCTTCTCCGGTTGAACAGCCTGCAGACCAAATCCGAAGACGTTTATTGCGTCCCTTTTCTTTCACTAATTCCGGGATAACCGTATTAGCCAAAAATTCAAAGTGATGATTTTCACGAAAAAAAGCCGTTAAATTAGTAGTGATAGCATTAATCAAAAACTCTTGTTCATGCTCATCACCATTATCTACCGCATCACAAAAAGCGGTGAAATCTGCAAAACCACCTTTACGTATACGTTTCGATAATCGCCCATACACCATATTTTTTTTTGCATCGCTTAATACAATGCCAGTATGTTCGCCTACAAACTGTCTAATTCTTTGAAAATTGTCATCCGTGAAATCAAATTCCCGATTTCCGTTCTCACTCATCTGCGGTCCTTAATTTATTATTATAATTACCGTACCTGCAGCATCACTACTGAGACTAGCTCGCTATCCTTAAAACTCATCCCATTCATCATCCGCAGATTCTGTTGCTGGAGGAGTCTTCTTAGTTGCTGCTTTTTTAGCCGCAGCCCGTTTTTTAGCTGGCTTTTTTGGTTTATCTTCAGCAACTTTTTGGGTTTGATTTCCTGTATTGAAAAAGTCCATCATGCGTTGCAAGCTCTTACCTTGTTCATCCAAGGATTCACTTGCCGCAGCAGCTTCCTCAACCAAGGCCGCATTTTGTTGTGTCATTTCATCCATTTGACTAACGGCGGTATTCACTTGACCAATACCTGAGGTTTGCTCAGCGCCGGCAGCAGCAATTTCAGAAATAATGTCGCCTACTTTTTTGGCTCCAGCCACAATGTCTTCCAATGTGCGACCTGATTCATCCACCAGCATTGAACCTTCTTTTACTTTCTCGCCACTGTCATTAATCAGTTCTTTGATTTCTTTGGCTGCTGCCGCTGAGCGTTGTGCTAGATTTCTCACCTCAGAAGCCACTACCGCAAAACCACGACCTTGTTCGCCAGCTCGTGCTGCTTCAACGGCAGCATTCAAGGCTAGTAAATTAGTCTGGAAAGCAATCTCATCAATAACACCAATAATATCAGTCACTTTTTTACTTGATGTGCTAATCGCCGCCATTGCATCAATGGCTTCTTTAATGACCGAACCACCTTTTTCAGCTTGTTCACGCGCACTAGCTGCTAACTGATTTGCTTGCGCCGCATTATCCGAGTTTTGGCGTACCGTGCTAGTTAACTCTTCCATGCTCGATGCGGTTTCTTCCAATGACGATGCTTGCTCTTCCGTACGTTGACTTAAATCAACATTACCTCGAGTAATTTCTGTCGCCCCAGTGCCAATGCTAATCGCCGCTTCATTAATATCAGTTACGGTTGTTAACATTTTCTCAACCGTGTCATTTAATGCACTTGATAGGCTATCAAACATGCCTTCATATTCACCATCAAGATTTTGCGTTAAATCACCTTCGGCCATGGCTTCAGCAACACGAATCGTTTCTTGTATTGGCGCTAAAATCGCATCAAGCAAATCATTAATACCTGTTGCTACGCCCTGCATAAAGCCTTGATATTTTGTAGCATCGATGCGTTGTTCTAACTCGCCTGCTTGCGCCGATTTAATTAGCCCTTGAATCTCCCGTTCGCCAAGGGTTTGTTCTGTAATATCTCGCCACTCAACCATATTGCCCATCAAATTGCCTTCGGGATCTAATACTGCTGTGGCAGTTAAGTCAAAATGCAGGCCGACCAACTCAATTTGAGTATTGTATGGCAGACGATTTACATCCGATAAAATACCTATTTGCAAAGAAGGATCTTTATGGAAACCATCAATACAGATACCAACAATCTTACTTAAATCAAAACCAGGGAAAGCTTGTCTTATTTCCGTGATGCGATTTTGTAATAAATTCACTACCGCTGGATTGCAATAAGTAATAACTCGATCTTTATCACACAACATCAACGCTGTAGAAGCACCACTAACCGCAGATTCTAGGCGAGCGACTTCGATCTCTTTCGCCCGTACTTCAGTAACATCGGCCCACTCTAGTGCATTGCCAATATAATCACCGTCAGCATCAATAATGGCTGTCACGTTTAAGTTGAATCTTAATGGGCCAACTTGAATATCGGTGCTGTAAGGTAAGTTTTTAGGGTCATCTAATAATTTACGTTGATGAGCTGGGTTTTTATGAAAACCATCAATATTAGCGCCCAGTAAGTTATTAACATCAAACCCTGGGAAAGCTTCGTTCAATTCACTCTCATAAGGCGTGAGCATTTTAATGGTTGCATCATTGATATAGGTAATAACAAAATCACGATCCACCATCATAATCGATGTCATGGCGTTATCAACGGTACCTGACAATCGTGCGACTTCTTGTTCTTTCGCTCTGACTTCAGTGACATTAGCCCATTCCAAGGAACAGCCGATGTATTCTTTGCCATCCATCATCGCAGCGACATTTAATCTAAAGGTCAAAGGACCCACTTGGATATCAGTGCTGTAAGGCAAATTTTTCGGGTTATCTAATAATTTTCGCTGATGTTTAGGGTTTTTATGAAAATCATCAATGTTCTGACCGAGCAAGTTGTCTAGATCAAAACCCGGGAAGACTTCTTGTAAGGTATCTTCATAAGGCCGCAACATGGTTAGCGTTGCATCATTGACAAAAGTAATTTCGAAATCACGATTGATCATCATCATCGCAGTAGCGGAGCCATTTACTGCTGAACTCATCCGTGCCAGTTCTTCTGATTGCTCTGTTGCTTGCTTATCTGAAATTGCCATATTATTTGCCTCCATCGGCTCATATGCTTCCAACATAATAGTAGCGACCGTATTCAATGTTCCTCCCCAAGCCGCTTTCACTTCAGGTGTCCAAAGTTCACCTGCAAACTCTTCCAACACTGCTAACAAATTTTCTGCCACCTTGGGGTAATCTTCTTCTGTCACGCCGTATTGCACATGACGCGCCCCGAGGCCCTGTAAGTATTCAACCAATACATCAGTATTTCGTAGGTTTTGTACTAATAACACTAACGACGCCAGAAGTTTCTTTTCCTGACCCGTTATCGATATATCCTCAAACAGTGGTTCTGTTTCTGGATATTGTTCAAACAAACGCTCATAAAAACGTGTCGCCAAAGCATCACCTTGTGGCGCTAAAGCAGCAAAGGTTTCTTCTACTATTTCAGTATCTGTTTTAGTTTTAGCTTTTGTCGTTTTAGTCGCCGCACTGCTGCGTCTTACCCGTGTGCGTTTTGCGGGGGCTTTTTTCGCTTTTGGTGCTTCATCATCTTCCGCCAACCACGCTAAGGGGTCATCGCCCATCGGTGTTTTTTTCTCTGCCATTAGCTGGTTCTCCCACTTAATAAATCTTGTGCCAGTGACTGGTAGTCTTCTGCGCCAGCACTGGATCCCTTGTAATCAAATATTGTTTTGCCAAAACTTGGGCTTTCTGCCAAGGAAACATTTTCACGAATCACCGTATTAAAAACCCGGCCAGGAAAATATTTCAAAATTTTGTTTCTTACTTCTTGTGTTAAACGTCGTCGCATTTGCATACGTGTCGATACTAACCACAAATTAAGTTTGCGACCGATCAACGATTCGGCACGTTTCAAGATCTGCATCATGCGTGACAAGCCTTGCAAGGACAGGTAATCACCCGACACTGGAACAATTAATTCATCGGCAGCAAACATTGCATTAATTCCCAATAATCCTGATGACGGCGGACAATCGATCAAAACAAAATCTTGTTCAGCCAATGAGGATTCCTCGATAGCCTGTTTAAGTTTTTGACCTCGTGACGATCCACCATTAGTAACATGTTCAAAGTCACTCAAACTACGGCCGGCCGGCACAACATCAAGTCTTTCTCGTGCTGATATCACCATGTTATCTAATGCTTCTCCTGCTAATAACACTTCGTCTAAACCACCTTGCTCATTGTTAAATCCTAAACCGGTAGCGACTTGTCCTTGAGGATCCATATCCAATATGGTCACTTTCTTACCGGCGAGCGCGAGCGCGTGGCCAAGGTTTATGGTTGTTGTTGTTTTTCCCACGCCACCTTTTTGATTCATAATTGCAATCACTCGACTCAAAATTATTAACCCACATCCATCTTAAAATTACCCAATTGCCTCGACACTCAATAATCGATCTATATCTAATAACATCACCATATTGTCACCAATGGTGACCAAACCCGTGATGTAGTCTGTTTTAATCGTGCTACCAAAATCTGGTGACGGTTTAATATCACTCGGCATCACGTTATGGGTATCTGACATACCATCCACAACAATGCCGACGGTACGTTGTGTTGCACCTTCAATATTTAATACAACAATGACGGTGGTCGGTGTGTATTCACATTCCGCCATCTCAAAACGCAGTCGCAAATCAACAACCGGCACGATGGTGCCTCGCAGGTTCAAGACTCCACATAAATAATGAGGTGAATTTGGAATGTTCGTCACCGTATCCCAACCTTTTATTTCTTGCACTCGTAGAATTTCAACACCATATTCTTCATCACCCAAAATAAAGGTAAGAAATTGCTCTGCGCCGTCTTCAATCTCACCCATTACATCCAGTGAGTCGTTTACCTGTAGTTCTTCATCACTCATGCTTTTCTCCTAGGCCGCACGCTCAGGTTTAACTAAGCCCTGTTTAGATGATGGCTCACGATATAAGGATATGAGTCCTGGTACATCCAGAATTAATGCCACGGTGCCATCGCCCAAAATGGTTGCGCCAGACAAACCAACTACTTTGCGATAATTTGTTTCTAGGCTTTTAATCACCACTTGTTGTTGGCCTAGCAAGTCATCAATAAATAAACCTACTTTTTGACCGTCGCCTTCAACCACAACCAACAAGCCGTCTTCCAGATCGGTTATTTGTGGTTCAATATTGAAAACTTCATACAATCTAATCACCGGCACATAATCATCCCTGAGTTTGTATAACTCACCTTTGCCTGAGACTTGTTTAATATCGATTTCATTAATTTCTATCGATTCAATAATCGAGACCAAAGGCAAAATATAATTTTCATTTGCAACCCTAATGGTTTGTCCATCCATGATCGCTAAGGTCAATGGCAGACGAATAGTAAACTTGGTGCCAACACCTTTTTCGGAGGCAATTTCAACACTGCCACCCAAGCTGTGAATATTTTTACGTACCACGTCCATGCCAACACCACGGCCTGATATATCACTGACAACGTCAGCGGTTGAGAATCCGGCCATGAAAATAAGTTCATGAATTTTTTCAGGACTCAAATTATCGGCTGCGTTTACCAAGCCTTTTTCTACGGCTTTATTAAAGATTTTTTCTTCATCAAGGCCAGCACCATCATCTTCAATTTCGATAACAATATTGCCACCTTGATGATAGGCATTAAGCTTCAACATGCCGGTTTCGTTTTTGCCTGCAGCTAAACGTACTTCTGGTATTTCTAAACCATGATCAAGTGAATTTCTCACTAGATGAACCAAGGGATCACCTATTTTCTCCATCACGGTTTTATCTAATTCTGTTTGTTCACCGGTAAGTTTTAAATCAACTTGCTTACCACTTTTATCCGTTAAATCATGTACTAATCGTGGAAAACGGTTAAATGCAAAACTAATCGGCAACATGCGAATTCGCATCACACCTTCTTGCATCTCCCGGGTATTTCGTTCCAACTGAGCTAGGCCATCAATTAACTGTGGCAGCATTTCTTCAGTGAAGTTATCACCTACTTGGCTTAACATAGATTGAGTAATAACTAGCTCACCCACCATATTAATTAACGAATCTATTTTGTCAGTGCCCACTCGAATAGATGCGGCAGCGGGTGCTACTGACGATTTTTGTTTGGTTTCGGTATTTTCAGCAACCGGCGTTTCAAGCTGTGTTTCTGCTATTACAGTATTACTTTCAACTGGCTCTGCAGATTCAGCTTCTTCACTCAGTTCCGCTGTTGTTTCTGCTATGGAAAATAAGGCTTCGATTGTTAAGTCACAGTCATCTTCCACCCATTCAAAAATTTCTACTATCTCTTCTTTGGCAACCTCGCTAATAAGTTCCATTTGCCAAGCAAGGTAGCTGTCTTCAGGTTCTAAATCTGAGAAAAGAGGTAGTTGAGATTCATCAAGGTTTACCGATAATTCACCCAAACTATCCAGTTCACGCAATAAACGAACTGGGTCATTCCCTGTTTGCAACATATGCAAATGGGGTCGAAAGTTAATTTTCCAGCCGATGGGTTGGTCACCATCACTATCCGTAGCAACCGTGTCACCTTCTGGTGCAACATCACTACTTTCTTCACCGCCTAACATCTCAACAAGTTGCTCACAAACCAACGCTATTCTTGCATCGTCCGTGTCTTTATCTTGTTGTACTGCAGTGAGCATTTCACGTAATACATCGACCGCTTCGAGTAATACATTTGTTGATTCTGGGGTAACTTCACGCTGGCCATTACGCATTTCATCTAACAAGGTTTCCAGTTTATGGGTGAATTCTGAAACGGCCATAAAACCGAAGGTGCCTGCCCCGCCTTTTATCGAGTGTGCAGCCCTGAAAATAGTATTGATCGCCTCAACATCCGCGGCGCCATCTTCAAGATTAAGCAAGCCACTTTCCATAGCATCTAGCCCTTCGAAGCTTTCCTCGAAAAATACATCATGAAACTGTGAAATATCAATACTCATAAGTTATTCCTA
>ENA-ORXI01001343-ORXI01001343.1-sediment-metagenome-genome-assembly--contig:-NODE-1343-length-19189-cov-21.502512_pt1 | contig 19189 bp, 14 predicted proteins | sample MGYA00237861_ERZ511468 | MGnify/ENA primary metagenome ERZ511468 (study PRJEB26299, sample SAMN06266213) | sediment metagenome | isolation source: Hudson Canyon methane seep mesocosm | place...
TATCTCAAGAGGCGCATAGCCAGCTACGTAACGATTGAGATTGTTTGAGCAGGGACAAAAAGGCCAACAAGGTGGGTAGCTTATTTGTTGCGAGTTGCCTAAGTAATTGATTCCAGTCTATTCATAAGATACAACTTGCGCTGTAGGAATAGGCCGTTTTTTAAAATTTATAAATAGTTCTCAAACGAATAAAATCGTTTTCACTCCACCGACCAAAGTGCGTATCTTCAGGGCCGTTAAAATAACTGCCTTCCAGGTTGAAAATCAAATTATCATTCAACTTAAATTTAGTCCCCGCACTTAAAATGTAATCTGACTCTATATTATGTACTCCCATCGCGTAATACGACCATTTATCATTTTGTTCGAATTCCGATTTAACAAAAACCGTATTCCTAAATGGTCTCGCCTCTCTGGAAGAAAAGGCAACCAGTTGCTGACTTTCTTCAGATACCGTTTCATCACCAGACCATTGAACGGATAATGAAACATCATTAAAGTCTATTATCTGTGCGAGTTGATTGAATTTATAACTGACACCTGCCGAGTAGCGAATGAAATCAGCATCTTTTTGATCATAGGTTTGTTGATAGATAGCTTCTAAACTAAAAGTCCATTGTTCATAAACTTTTAATACGCCGGCTGCTACTGAAAAAGCCAGGGGCTCAATTTTGTTATAAACATTGGGAGTTGAGGTTTTAAGTAATGCGGGATAAAAAGCAGGGCCATGATGGGCTAAAGTAAAAAAATCATAACCGGCTCTTGCTCCTTTGTATTTTAGTAAATACCCCATATTTTCCAGTCTTACCGGGTAGTAGTGCTCCTGTATTTGGGTATTTGCTGCTAAATAAGTAAATTGTGGGTCATTGGAACTGCCAATCCAACGAGATGATAGCGGGGGGATCTGCGATTTTTCATGAATAGGAACCAGCGTAAATGAAAGACTGTCATCGGCAATAAAGTAATCAAAACTCGCTTGCCAAACACCCATTTTATAAGGCATTGTTGGATTGGATATATTACTTAGTCCAAAGCGGTCAACGGGCGAATATAACTCAGAAAGACCTGAGTCAATATAGTCTTTCCCTATTGTAACTGAGTAATCATCTGCATCATAGCGCAACCAGGCCGTATTAAAATCGACATGTCGAGGCGTGCGAGACCGTTGACCAGGCTCTCTAAATGCGCCGTTATATTCATCTTTTTGTGATGAATAAGCACCATAAACATTAAAACCTGCTAGCAAATTGCTCATCAACGAAGCTTGACTTTGCATGGTAAATCGCCCTAAAAACAGGGCATCATCTCTATCGGCAGTAGCTGAAGCGGGTTGCTTAAAAAAACCATTAACTGATAAGTCCAGTTCATATTCAACATTATCTTTAAACTCTTTCAGTACACTAAAATGACTTTCATCGGCTATAAGTACCGAAGATTCGCTAATGACAATCACTAAAAATAAGAGTTTTATTTTCATTTGTTCACACCTGGTGCTGGACTAATTTTCCGGTTTCCAACAGACGTTGAGCTAGAATTGTATTGATATTGTGATTTAGTTTCGATTGTAAACGAGGATAGAATCGCATGGCAGAGTCAACTTTCTGCGGATTTAAAATAACAACTTTTAAGGGCTGCCCTGCTTTGGGAACTCTGATGGTGGTCGCTGAGGCAACACCTACATAACCGGACTCGCCAAAAATTTCACCAGCACCAAGGCGATCAATTAATTTTTTATGTTGACCATCATGATGGACCATTTCAATTTCGCCGGAAATAATGATAAACAGTTCATTTCTAATAGCATTCTGTTCAACAATTACCGTAGCTGATTCATATTCAATCACTTGCGACATCAATATGGCTTGTTTTATTTGAAATGATGACATATTGGCAAAGATTTCACTTTTTGTTAACACTTCTTTGCCAATATTTAATGCAATTACGTCCCACAAACTAACGAGTCTAAATCGTTTAAATAAAATGGGCGTGATTAACAAATCCGTTAACATGGCACCAATCATAGTCAGAGCTGATAGCAAACCAAATTGCGTTAAAATATGAAAACGGGAAAAATATAACATTAAAAAACCGGCAGCCAGAGCAATTGAGGTTGAAATCACCGGAATAGCTTCCGCTCTAATGGAGCGCTTGGCAGCAGCTGCCTGGTCGCCATCTATGCGACATTCTCTGTTATAGGTGCTTAAAATATGAATGGTATCATCTATTGCGATACCAATAGCAATCACAGCAACGATCGCAGTTCCAGGGTTCAAAGGTATTCCAATCATCCCCATAATGCCAAACATCATAACAATAGGAATGATGTTTGGTATCAACGAAACAAGGCCTGCTGTCATTGAAGAGTACAAGGTAGACATAAGAATAAAAATAATAACCACAAGTATCCCTAGTGACCATATCTGACTAATAAATAATGACTCAGCTGCTTTATTAACCATCAGGTTTTTGCTACTAAAGTAAATTTTATTATTTTTCCCAAAAGCTTGCTGAAGTTGGGTTTGCAAGGTCTTTAGATGATTATTTATTTCATTGGAATCTGATAAATTATGACGTACTACAAAATTTGCCTTTTTATAATCATGGCTGATAAAGCGTTCAATATCATGCCGCTGAAATAGCATGTAATATTGCTCGGCCAAATTGCGGGTTTCAGGAATACGATAGAAAGCGGGGTCCGCCTGATGCATTTCTCTATTAACCAGTTTTAAAAAGTCATTAATTGATAGCACATTGTCATAAACACCTTGTGCATCCATTAATTGTTCAATTTTTACCAGCTTTTGTAATTCAGAAGGATCCTTAAAATCAAAACTATTTTGTGCTTCCACGGTGATAAAAAACACCTGCATACCCGCGAGATTTTGATGTAGTAAATCAGCATTTTTAACAATCTCATTTTCTGCCTTAAAAAATGACATAGGATCATTACTTGAAGTCACGTTTAGAGCATTAATTCCAAATATGCAGCTTGTTAATACAACCGTGACTATTATTTTCTTCTGATGATGTTCAGACACATATTCTAATACCCTGACAAACCGTGCTGGCCAACCTGTCGTTTGAGACATATCACTGTTAACACCTGTTTTTCTGGGCCCAAAAAAGTGTAATAGCATCGGCAGAACCAATATCGTTGCTACTAAATTGGCGAACATTGCAAAAGCACTGGTGTAGCCAAAAGCACGCAATAAGCTGATATCACTAATACTGTTCGATAAAAAGCCAATCATTGTCGTAAATGAGGTGATAAAAATAGGTAATCCGACATGAATCGCCATAAACCGAATGGCAGCCATACGTTGTTTTTGCTGGTCTTGATCTATCCCTTGCAGATAGGCAGATAGCATATGAGTATCTTCAGTAGAGCCAATAACAATAACCAGACCAGGTAAAATAGCGGTTAAGAAATTTAAAGGAATACCAGAAAAACCCAAAAAACCAAACATCCAGGCGATACTAATTCCAGAGGTCACTAAAGGTAGAATAGCAGCCAATGTAGTGCGTAACATGATTAGAATACAAACAACCAAGGTACCAATGGTCAATGGCGTCATAATCAATAAGTCAGAAAACATATTGTCTTCAATTTCAATATTGAGTCGTGGCGCACCAATTTGAAAAACATTGGTAAACTGTTTTTTCAAGGGCTGAATGGCCTTATCAATAACTCCATAGGCATTTCGGTTAAATGCCGGTTCATTCAGTGTTGGCCTTAAAGTAACCGTAATCGAACTGATATTACCGTCGCTAGATAACTGGTTATGCTTTAATAACGGGCTATACAGCGCATTTTCTTTAATGGTTGCAACTTCTGCTTCAGATTCTGGGGGGTAATCAATCAGTGGCCCTAACTCAAGCCCCTCCTCGCTATCACGGATACTTAGCGTGGTATGCAAACTTTCAACATTATCGACAATATCCAGATCTTTTAATGCATTGGTAACTTCTTCAATAACGTTAAGGTTTTCTGCTGTAAACAGATTTTCATGCTGAAAATAAATTAAAGTAATGTTATCTGAACCGAATTCATCAATCACCTTTTGATAAACAGGGTAACTGGGATCATTAGGGTTAAACATACTGTCATAACTAGTATCAATCTGTATGTTTTGGGCACCCCAAAGGCAAACTGCGGTAATTAATGTGGTGAGTAATAAACTTATCCAGGGTTTACGCGCACCAAAAGTTACCAGCCGTTCAATAAAAAGATTATGCACAACGACATGCTTACCTTTTTCACCTGTCTCTGTATACTTTTGTTTAACCGCCACATCACCAACGATAGTCTGTTCATTATTTTCAACCAGAGTGGTTAAATCATCAGCTATATCGTGACTTTCCAGAGGCGTTAAATAAGGAAAAATCAGGTTAATATCTATAGCAGCAATGCGGATTCGATCAGTTTTTGTAACTAATTTAGCCCCATTTTTAACTAATTTCACACCATTCAGGAAAGTGCCGTTTTGTGATCCTAAATCTTCTATATATAGACATTGTTTATCATCAATAAAAAACCGGCAATGATGTCTGGAAATTGATTTATGGATAAGTTGCAGTCCATTGGGTCCCGATTCTCTACCAACACACACTCCCTCATTGGTTCTCAATGCAGAACCAGATAAAGTCAAATCCTTTATTTGACCAGCCTCGCTATAGATAAATTTCCATTCCAGTTCTGTATCTGATGGGTTGTTATGATTATCGTTTGACATAGTCTTTTACAATTATAAGTAAGTCTAAGGTTATTTAGTTAAAGAACCGTTAATAATTGAGCGTTCTCTAAACGACTTTTCTGGAACATCATTTTCATCAAAGCTTCGACTTTCAACAAAACTTATCGTTTTGTGTTTATTCCTAAAATGTTCCATAGTAGTTTTATTAGCACGCCACACCTGATCTTTAATCTTAACTAACTCACTATTTTCCTGACGTTTAATTAAGCGTTCTCGCTTGTCATAAAAATCAATTTTAGTCACAAAATAATTTTGTTGCTTAATCCAGAATTGGCGATAGCCATAGCCCGACTCTTTTTTTAAAGAAGGGTCAATAACAACTGATTTGATAACAAAATAGTTGTTATTATCAATGGTTTCATCAGGTAACCTTTGATAGTCGAAGTTATCTTTAGAGTCTGATGCTAAATCCTCAAAAGTATAATCCGTACCCATAAAATAATTCTTTTTCCCTCCTTTAGAAATCCGCTTCATTTTCTTCCCATAAGCGGGCAAATAAAGCCATTGATCATCTGCTGAATTATCATGCTGCCAGGTTAAAAGGCTTACCCCTTTAATTCCTGCGGGCTTAATAAATACAGTAGCATAGCGGGTTTCTTCATCATCAATCTCACGAACATAGCGTTTGAGAAAGCGCTGTTCTTCATTACCTGATCGATCCACTAAAAGCATTTTTTTTAATTCAAACTCATATTTTTGATCATGCCGATTAGATATTTCATCAAAAACCTGCCGTCCGCTTAAGGTTGATAAATCAACACTATCAGTAGCAAGTGTAATCGTCTCTTCGGTATGATTAGGAATAGTCTCTTCTTCGGCAGAAACAGGCCCACAAGCCAGAACGATAAGGTTTAGAAGCAGGGTAGAGATTAATAAATTGTTTTTCATAATGGGGTAGTCAGGAAAGACGAAACAAAAAAGAAATAAGCGTTTTATCTACTTAAGTGAGAAAAAAATCAAGTTTAAAAAAACTCTATTAGCATAAGATATTATGCTGGAACCATATGACCTCTATGATGTAATTACATAAGATTAAAAAAACACTTAATTTTATCCAATATTACACAACATACCCCATTACAACAAATACAAGCATCCAAAAACCTATCCCCCCTATTTTTCAAAGGGAAGACTGAACGCTTACCTCCCCGGCTATATCCTTATAAAACCACAATCCCATGCTTAGGTAATAACTGCTTCAGCGTATAGTCTCTATGATACAACGCTGCTTGATGAAATTTATAAACATCTGTTTCAGCTATTTCTGAGGAATGTTCTAAATCTTCAAACTCTGTTTTTTGCTGTTCCCAGTCATGTTCAAAATAAAACAAAGCTTCATTTGCCTGAGCTGCAAACAAACTACCGTCCTCAATTGCAGTTATCCAGGCTTTAATACGCCCTTCTTGAGCCGACTCTAAGCGAATAATTTCATCTACTTTTGTTTTTATTGTTTCAAACTTGACGGCATTTTTTGCAATACCTGCCTGTTCGGCATATAGACTAAAAGCCGCATGTAGTTTTTCAGCAGCTTCTAAAAAAGTGGCAGGATTATCACGCCACCCTGAGTCTTTTTTATCTTGCTGGTAAACAAAGCGCCACCTAAGATAAGGTCTATCAGGATATGTCCCTACCGCCCCATGCCCTAAAGCGCCCGTTGCAATACTTGCCCCTCGACTAACAATATTTCGGTAATTTTTAATGATAAAGCTAGGCGTATATTTAGTTAAAAAGGCTGAAAATTTGCTGACTATATAGGCTTTAACTGAAGCATCTTTAACATCTAATTCAAAAGAAGTGCCTATCACCTTATTTTTTCGGGAGCTAACACCAGAAAATCCATAATGAGAAAAAGTATCGGCATAAACATGCGCCATAATGCCTATTAACATGACGCCATATTGATCTCCCACTAATACAGCGTGACGTATATGATTTTTAACCATTTCTTGTGCTAACAAACCATCTTTAACACACAGTAATTTTTCAGAGAGCGTATCCCCTTCATTTCCAGGAAAAAAATGAAAAGGCACCCAAACCTGTCGCTGCTCCGTGTGATCAGCTATCGCATTACTAACTGCTTGAGAGTTAGTATGTGCAGATGCAACTGCTTGAAACATACCTCCATCCTCATGCACATCACTGTCATTGGCCGTTGAGTCATCTACATATTGAGCGGCATAAGCAATTCGACCCGCTTCTTTAACTGGTATCCCTGCAGCCCTGGCCAAGGCATAAGTACCATAATAGTGCATATCAAGTTGCATATTCTCTCCTAGTTATTGTGTGTAGCCTGGGGCTAATATTTAAAACATCCAATACTACTGATAAAATATTTATTACTGCTTAGGGGTAAGTATCGGTGAAAAATTAATTTAACAAAAATGGTGTCGTGTAGGAGCGTCCGCCCTCGGCGCGATTTCTTTCATTTATTAGAGAAAAGAGCATGATTTTATTCGCGCCGAGGGCGGACGCTCCTACAAACACTCATTATCTTTGAAAATGTTAAATTAAAAAAGCATAGGTACTTATCTATTCAGCTCCCCCTAACCCCTCTTTTCCAAAGAGGGGTTAGGGAGTATATGTTTTCAAGGCATGACAATTTCTAACATCAAAATGTAACCAAGAAACCCCCAACTCTATACTGCCGATTAATTTAAAATCATCATTTAACGGGTCAGCCAATATATCCTGACGAACCTGTTCTGCTGATAGGTTTTGAAATAAGCAATCAGCTGCTCGCCCAAATGTGTGTTGACTGAACCGACTATAATAAGGACTATCAGAGGTACGCAAACCACTCCATTCCCGGTCCTTGCCCCAGTAATAATTATTAACTGTCATTGGGCCATACCTTTTTCTTAACTTATCCAGCGTTATCAACAACCGCTCATCAAGTAGTTCCCAGGATTTTTCAGCTCTTTTTGCGTAAACTGCTGGCGGAACCAGCTCGTGAACCGCAAAATATTTACACTTATACATCTCATCCCTCCATTTAAATTAATCAGTTAGCCAACGCTGAATGAGTACCTGTTCACCTCCCCTACCCCTAATACTGCTTACTTAACCGTTAATTCATTAACAAACAATAACTTGTAACTGTAGGTTGGATTAGCTTATCAAGCAAAGCGCGATAACGTAATCCAACAATTCCCCATAAATCAGAGAGTTGTTGGGTTACGTTTTTTCGCTGCGTTAAAAAATCTTACCCAACATTCTTAAGGTAAGCGTTCAGTTAACCAGGCACTACATCACGCATAAAATCTTTCATAGTTAATACATTTTTTTTGAGCTTTTTCTGGTAAATTAAAGCATAAGTTAAAACAGCAGATACATAAGCTCTGGTTTCCTTAAAGGGAATCGTTTCTATCCAGATGTCAGCAGCCAATGGGCTAGTCGGCAGCCAGCGCTTCACTCTATGCGGCCCTGCGTTATAAGCTGCTGCTGCCAAAGCATAATGTCCATCAAACCGGTTTAATAACTGTTTATAATAATAAGAACCAAACTTCACATTGGTCTCAGCATTAAATAACATCGTCTTGCTTTTCCATTTTTGCTTTAATTCTTTGGCAATTTGCCGCCCTGTCTTAGGCATTATCTGCATCAAACCTCTTGCTCCAACCGGAGATTGGGCATTTTTATTAAACGCACTTTCTCTACGAATCAGCCCTAAAATAACAGCGGGGTTTAATTTCTGAGTCTTTGCATTTTTTTTCACCTGAGCCTGATAGGCCATTGGAAAACGAACCGTCACATCATCCCAGTATTTAGCTTTAGCCAGTGTAAATATCGCCACCTCTTTCCAATCAATTTCCTGTGCATATTTAGCCGCTAACACTATCTCTTTTTTATCCAGTTTGGAGATGACATACCACCATTGTCGTTTAGCTTCTAAGGGTTTATTAACGGCTATTAATTCAGCGACCACTCTAAAATCTTCTGAATTTTTAAGCCTTTTATACATCAATGGCGCAACTTTGATAGGGTTATCAACTAACTGATAATCTTTATCCACTTTCTCTGCTGATAGATACCCATAGTAACTTCTATTCTTTGATAGCTTATCAAATGTAAAATTAGCCGCTTTACTTTTACCTGTGTTTTCATTCACTCTGGCTAACCAGTAACGCCACTTATCTTTTTTTCTATCTTCTTTATTTAATTTATTAATCGCCTGTTTTACATTCGGCCAATTTTGCTGCCTTAATGCAGACCTTATTGTCCATTCCTGTGCAGATAGATCGGGTTCAGCCAGTCCACTCAATCGCGTAAAAGCCCTGCTGTCACGTCTATAAGCCAATGACATTGCCAAGCGCTTTTCAACTCGATTGATGGCTGCAGAACTTATTTTATAGTCCGCTTTACGCGCATCCCAAATAGTAATAGCCTTACTTAAATCTTTACTAATTAGCCGATTAACACCATGCGAAAAGATATTTCCTGCTTGGGGTGTGTTTTTATTTAACAAAGTTTTGTTTTTCAGACGCAATGGTTTTGAGTGGATATCCAGCCAGACTTGAGCAATCTTTTGATTCTTTTTATTCATTAGCCGCTTTACATAGTTAGCTAATGGAATTTTTCTATTTCTTAAAGCGGCATCGAAACGCTGCCAAAGCAAATCACTTGTAAAGTACGGAGATCCTTTTAATGTTTTAAATAATGGATCACACTCACCAGGCTGAGATTTACCAACCGCCCATAATTTTTGGGCTGCCAGCAATGCTTCTTTTTTTGCACCCGCATTATATTTTGCTCGATAGTAATAACACTGCAACTTGGTGTTTTTTCCAGGTCGATAATGCTTTAGAAATTCAGTCCATTGTTTGTTTTTTGCCAAATAAAGCTGCCACTTATAATTTAGCAGGCCAGCATATCGAGTATCCTTATACCCATGTAAAAAAGTCTTAATTTTCTTAGTCTGGTTTAAATTTTTCTTTAACCAGTGATACTGCAAATAAGGATTTAAGGGATAATTTTCCAGTTTAGAAAGTTGCTTAAAAAACTGAGCATCCTTACCTTTTCTGATCATTTTTTCGGCAAGTACAAAATTCTTTCTTTGCGCTTCCAGATCAGGTGTCGATGCCATAGAAAACTGTAACGGCAGTATTAAAAGTACAATATATATAAAAATTTTCATTATCTTCAGAAAGAGTCTTGCTTGCATCTAAACTAATAGCAAACTTATTTAGGTTATAATTCTACTCTTTATTAGATTTTATACTATCTAAAGTGTCCAATACCCACGACGATTTTTCACAAAACAAACAAGCGCATTACTCATGGAAGTCCATATTCCGTATTGCGTTGAAACACAAAAAAGAACTCATCAGTGCAAATTTTATCGCTATATTTGCAACCATTGCCAGCGTTCCTGTTCCGCTATTGATGCCCTTATTAGTCGATGAAGTACTGTTACAGCAACCCGGTGCTATTACCACCACGATCAATCAAGTAATACCTCCCCATTGGCAAATCCCCATTATTTATATTGCAGGGGTTTTATTACTCAGCCTAATGCTTCGAGTGATATCTATTATTTTCAATATCATTCAAGGCCGCCAGTTCAGTATTATTTCTAAAGATATCATTTTTCTAATCAGAAAAAGTTTGATACTGCACTTACAGAAAATTTCCATGTCTGAGTATGAAAGCCTCGGAACAGGGTCTGTTATCACTCATATGGTCACTGATCTGGATACACTGGATAATTTTATTGGCTCAACAGTCAGCAAATTATTAATTGCAAGCTTAACTATTATTGGCACCGCAACCATTTTATTATGGATGCACTGGCAACTGGGCTTATTTATTTTGCTACTAAACCCTTTAGTCATTTTTCTAGCAAGAAAAATTGGTTCTCGTATAAAAAACCTTAAATCTAAGGAAAACTCTGCCTATAGTATTTTTCAGCAATCACTGACTGAAACACTGGAAGCAATACACCAAATTCGCGCCAGCAATAGGGAAAGGCATTATTGCCAGCGACTGATAGATTCAGCATCTACCGTTAAAACTCATTCCACTGCATTTGCATGGAAAAGTGATGCAGCAGTCCGCCTTAGTTTTCTGGTTTTCTTATTCGGCTTTGATATTTTTAGAGCATCAGCCATGTTAATGGTGTTTTATTCTGATTTAAGCATTGGTCAAATGTTAGCTGTTTTTGGTTACCTTTGGTTCATGATGGCGCCGGTTCAGGAAGTTCTAGGTATTCAGCAAGCATTTTATGCCGCTAAAGCCGCTTTAACACGCATTAATAAACTCCATGCTTTAAACCAGGAACCTCACTACCCACATAATAAAAACCCCTTTATTTCAAACAAAACCGTCTCCATTGATATTAAAGATTTGCATTTTAAATACAAAGAAGACCCCATCTTAAATGGCATTAACCTATCGATAAAATCCGGTGACAAAGTGGCTTTAGTTGGCGCAAGTGGTGGTGGAAAATCCACACTCGCACAAACCCTGATCGGTCTTTATCCTCCCAATAAGGGAACGATTTGCTTCAATAATTCCCCAATTGATCAAATTGGCTTGGAAGTTGTGCGAGAGCATGTGGCGATTGTATTACAACATCCAGCATTATTTAATGATTCTATTAGAGCTAACTTAACCCTTGGACGTGAAGCCAGTGATAATGATCTATGGAATGCATTGGAAATTGCACAACTTAAACAAACCGTTGCTGATTTAGACAATGGCCTAGATACCATTGTTGGGCGACAAGGCATGCGTCTTTCAGGCGGTCAAAAACAGCGCCTAGCCATTGCAAGAATGATAGTTTCCAAGCCCAGTGTTGTTATTTTAGATGAAGCCACCTCTGCTTTAGATACAGCAACAGAACAAAAGCTACATAAAGCGTTGGCAAAATTTTTATCAGGCATTACCACCATTATCATTGCGCATCGCTTGAGTGCTGTTAAACAAGCGGACCATGTCTATGTTTTTGAAGAAGGACAAATCTGCGAACAAGGCCAACATGAGAACTTAATCAACAATAATGGTTTATATGCAAAACTTTACGGCGACTACCAATGACTGAAATCTATGATTTTCACTGCCACTCTACCGCCTCAGATGGCTCACTCAGCCCTACTGACGTCGTATTAAGAGCCAAAGAAAACAATGTGAGCTGTCTATCATTAACCGACCACGACACACTTAACGGACAGTTTGAGGCAAAACAAATAGCTTCTGAACACAACATCCAATACATCCCAGGTATTGAACTGTCCACCTCATGGGAAAACAAATGTTTTCATATTGTCGGACTCAATATTGACCCAAACAACGAAGTTTTAACGTCAAACATAAAATCGTTACAAGACCTTAGAATGGAACGGGCCAAGAAAATTGCTTTTAAACTTGAGAAAAAAAACATACCCAATGCTTATGATGCGGTTATTAAAGCCACAAACGGCGGCATGATAACCCGTGCTCATTTTGCAAACTTCTTACTTGCAAATAACCATGTATCCACTCAACAACAAGCATTTGATCGTTATCTTGGCAAAGGAAAACCTGCCTTTGTGTCAACAACATGGGCCGATTTACATGATGCGGTGCAATGGATAACACAAGCAGGTGGCGTTGCCGTTATCGCTCATCCCTTACGATATAAAATGACCGCAAGCTGGATGAGGCGGTTTTTAGCCTTTTTCAAAGACATTGGCGGGCAAGGTATTGAAGTCGTCACAGGTAGAAGTAATCCCGATGAAATTCGGCGTGCAACAATCTATGCAAAGCAATTTGATTTAGCCGCATCATTAGGATCAGATTTTCACACACCTGACAACCAATGGATTGATCTAGGCCGCTTAGCTCCCTTACCCAAAAATGTCCAACCTATCTGGGAATTATTTGGCAACTGACTGTTACTCAGGCAGATCACAATAAAGTGGTGCAACATTGACTTATACTTCAAGCCGAAGTGTCTTTAGGCAGCTGGCATATTGGAAAACTTAGTTTCTGATCGCTTAAATCTGCTTACTTAAATTCGACTTGGGCATAAGCGGACAAAGGTATTATTTCATTAATCATTGATGCTTATCAAATCCAGCAGTTTTTTTAGCGTCCGACTTCGCGCAGTAGTACGTATCATATTTGTAATATGTTATAAGAATTACTATACTATAAGTGTTGTTTATTCAATTTATACACTGATAATGACACGTCTTGAGACTCTAACGCTTTCAACAGCAATCCTAATGTTTTCTACTATCTCATTTACATCTCTTAGTTATGCTAAAGATTGCATTACTATTGAGTCATGTGATACAAAACATCTAGGAGGTTTTGGGATGGGTGGGATTGGACCAGGACCAGCTGGTCCATCGATAAGAGGTGGCGGAGCTCCAAGACCAGGTTCACCAAGAGGCGGTACTCCAAAGTCAGGTAATAAATTTGAAAAATCACCCTCCATAACTATTGGTGGTGGAGACGTGTTTGATTCAGAGAAACTCGGTTTTTTTTTATCAGGTCAAACTTTAAACATTAGTCGTAAACAGACTAATTTAGTGAATGGGTTTGACTCTGAATCAGCGGAACTGATCGCTAGCGGAGATTACAGCTTTAATAAATCGTTAGTAGCCGGCTTAGCTATTAGTTATTCAGACAATGATCTAATTTATGATGCTTCAAGTGGAGATGTAAACTCTGAGACAGTTTCAACCACGCTGTATGGTGCGTATACACTAAAAGAAAATATCTTTTTTAATGGTTATATTGGTTGGGCAGGATCGAAAATAAAAGGAAACCGGCAGTTTATTGGTTTAAATGGGATTGATGAGATCAATGCTAAATATAAAACAGATGCTGATAACTTCGTCATAGGGATATCAGCATTCTATGATCTGTATTTAGGGGCGTTTACTTTTTCTCCAGAGTTATCTCTTGATAATTCCAACACATGGATAGGTGGGTTTTCAGAAACAAATGCAGGACCTGGAAATTTAAAGGTTGGAGATCAATCAATCAATTCGCTCATAAGTAGAACTGGATTTAGTTCATCTTATGCTTGGAGTCAATCATGGGGCGTCGTCATACCCCAATTTAGGTTTTATCATTATCATGAGTATAGCAATGATACTCGTACAGTAGATGTTTCACTTTTAAATGAACCAGATAAAATTAACGGTTCTGACACAGATGCTCCGGATAGAGACTATTTAACATTCGCTTTAGGAGTTTCGGCTGTTATGCCTCACGGAGTTCAGCTGTATATCGACTATGAAAAGACTTTACTCCATGACTACATTAATAGTTACACTGTTAATGGTGGAGTAAGATTTGCTTTTTGATTCTAAAGATTCTTGCCTTATCTAGTGCCTGAAGTGAGTTAATAGTGATCATTGGTCGCGACTAATTTCCAATGACTCGTTTATTTTGTATGCTTGACCATTATTAATGGTCTCATAAAATAACTAAGATATGACCGGGTTCTATCGAAAAAACCATGAGTATTAAAGCCGAACGTAATAAAAAGAAAATAGCTAATAAAGCACGTAAGGGCTTCAGGGGATACCCTGTTGCTACGGTTGCATACTATGGTCCTACGGATAAAGAAGCCACAAAAGTTGTCGTGGGAATTGTGCAAACAGAACACGCTAGCCCAGAGCCTATGAAAACATGGTTATCCGATAATGATGTAAGAAAGGATTTTACAATAATGGAAGCATTATTGGATTTTATTGCTAAACATAACGCCAAATCAGTTGTTATGGTTGATTGGATTATTGGTTGCCCACATCAAGAAGGTATTGATTATCCAGATGGAGAAGAATGCCAAGAGTGTACGTTCTGGAAAGCTCGGGATAGATGGTCTGGTGATAGAATTCATTAATCTGTTTTGACTCAGGATTGACCTGAAAAATCAAAATGCGCTGTCATTAATTAATGTTCTGGTTTTGCACCGGCATTGCTAATGAGCTTAACCCAGTAACAAGAAGTGTAATGAAATGTTGAAAACTGATCTGACACAAAAACAAATCCAATGTATAAAAAATCAAAGGTTTAATGATAATGAACCAGGAACCTTACTAAAGGATTTTTCCAACCTACTTGATTTCATTGGTACTACAGGCATTACCGTCTCAAAAAAAAATCATTTATTTGCTATTAAGTTACTTCCATCACTTAACGAGCTGATGACTAACCCTTTAGAAAGTCAACTTAAACGGCCTCAGCAAAAATCTTTTCCTCATATTAATGGCTTGTATCTTTTACTAAGAGCATCTGGGTTAACGCATCTTGTCCATGAGAAAAAAGAAATCAAGCTGGTAGTTGATAGGTCAGCGTTGGAAAGCTGGAATTCATTAAATCCAACGGAATGCTATTTTGCGTTATTTTATGCATGGTGGCATAGGGGGAGTGATGAAATAATTGGAGAGCGTGGTCGAGGATTTTGTGAAAATTATTTTTATGAAACTGGCAGTTTTTTTCAAAGAACTTTGTGTAAAGGTTTAGATATAAAGGCGGAAAACAGTAACTTTGATTTTCTACGCTACAGACCAGGCCTTCATAACTTAGCACTGATGGAACTATTCGGTTTTATTCAGATAGAGTTGAATTCAGAATTGAGTAAAGAAAACTGGCCTATTGCTAAAATCAAGCCAACAAATTGGGGGAGTGCTTTACTAAAATGTTTATCAAAAGAGATGACTATTTTTGATGATTTTGAACATTCGGATAACGAACATAAAGAATCATGGGGTTCGGAGTTAAAAGCATACCTGCCCTCATGGAAGAAAAATTTAGATCAAAAAGAGATAGATGGACTAAAAGAAGATGTTGTTATCTTTAAAGTTTCTCTTGGCAAAGTTTACCGTAAACTCGCTGTTCCAGGTGCCATAAGTTTAGATGAATTGGCCAGTAGTATTCTGGCGGCTTTTAATTTCAGTAACGATCATTTATATCAGTTCTACTATAAAAACAAATATGGAATAACAGAAAGAATTGTCCATTCATTTGTAGATAGTGAATATGAGATGTATACCAATGAGTATGCAGTCGCTGAATTAGCATTATATGAAGGTATGGAAATTGTCTTTAATTTTGACTTTGGAGATGATTGGCAATTTTTAATGACTGTGGAATCCTTTGCCGCTCATGACCCAAGCAACATTGAACCAAAAGTTATTAAACAATATGGCACTCCACCTGAACAATATCCCGACTGGGATTCTGATTGGGATGAATAAGACGAATCTTCCAATTGGGTTTTTTAGGCCTTTTTTAACTCCTAAATTTTAGCTACCCAATAACAACTGCATACGAGCAACTGTTATTATAGGGTACAATCTGATTAAGGGATTTCTGCATATAACTGTTCATTTCACCTTTAAAAAAAGGGAAGCGATTTATTTTATAAAATCTTCCCTAACCCCTCTTTTACAAAGAGGGGAACTGAACGATTACTTCTGCATTAACTTAGCTATACTGCAGATAACACACTAATGAGATTCATTATGGGACAAGAAATTTCTTTCTCACAATTTGATAAAAGTGACTTTTACCACTTCCATCAAAAACTCAAACAAGAAACAGCTCTTCTTAAAACAATGATTGAGAAGAAAGCCTGTTCAACTCGTTCTCCTGTTGCAGGCTTTGAAATTGAAGCATGGATTTTAAACAAAGACATGCAGCCCTCCCCCAGCAATGACAGCTTTCTAACATCCTTAAATAACCCCTTGGCATTCGCCGAACTTGCAAAGTTTAATATTGAACTGAACAGCACGCCTACCCCTTTAGCGGGCAATGCTTTTAGCCGTATGCTTAAGCAATTACAAACGACCTGGGACATTAGCTATCAACATGCCGAATCACTTAATCAGCAACTGATCATGATTGGCACCTTGCCAACACTTAAACAAAGCGATTTAAGCTTAGATAACATGTCTGACCTAAACCGCTATCACGCCTTAAATAAACAAATTCTGCAATCACGCGGCAAGCCCATTAATCTTGATATCATTGGTAATGAACATCTTAAATTAGAACATCACGATGTCATGCTGGAATCAGCAACCACATCATTTCAAATACATATTCAATTACCTTTAGATATAGCCCATCATTTTTATAATGCATCGATTATGGCATCAGCCCCTGTCGTTGCACTGTGTGCCAATGCGCCTTATTTATTCGGTAAAGACTTATGGCATGAATCACGTATTCCTTTGTTTGAGCAAGCGATTGAAACAGGAGGCTATAATGGTGCGGCTCATGGCCCTATAAAACGAGTCAGTTTTGGAACAGATTATGCGCGCCAATCAATCCTTGAATGTTTTATTGAAAACCTCGATCATTTCCCGGTATTACTGCCCCCCAAACTGGACTCACCGGCAGAAGCATTTGAACATTTACGACTACATAATGGCACCATCTGGCGCTGGAATAGACCCTTGATTGGTTTTGATGACGATGGCAAAGCACATATCAGAGTTGAACACCGAACCCCTTCGGCAGGGCCTACTACTATTGATACCATCGCAAACTCAGCTTTCTTTTATGGCTTGTCTAAAAACCTTTGTGATGAAGTCATGCAAAAAGGCTTATCACTGCCCTTTTCTCAAGCAAAAGATAATTTTTATCAAGCCTCTCGATTTGGCTTAGATAGTCACATAATATGGTTAGATGGTAACAAGCATCGCTTATCCACCTTAATCAAAACCGAATTAATACCTCGTGCAATACTGGGTTTAAGATCTTTAGGTATTTCAGTATGTGATACAGAAGATTTTCTAGGCATCATACTGCAGCGGCTTAGCAATAAACAAAATGGCAGCCATTGGCAACGTCAATTTATGATGAACTCACACACCACTACACAAGCAGACTTTAAATTAATGACACAAACTTACTTAAAAAATCAACAATCGGGTAGACCCGTAAGTGAATGGAGCCTGTAAGCACATGCCTCTAGTTAATCAGGTACACAGCCTGCCCGAAGAGTTATTAAGCGCTTCTGTAGAATCTCTACATTCGCTTATCCCCCACCCCACCCTGTTTCATTTATCCGGCAGACATAAAGAGCCTCTATTTATCTCCGTGCTACTCCATGGAAATGAACCGACAGGTTTTCTTGCGCTACAAAAAATATTGCAAAAATATAGCAAGCAGGAATTACCCCGGTCTTTATCCTTTTTTCTAGGCAATACCCAAGCGGCAAGCATGGGGCTTAGACGGCAGGAAAACCAGCCAGACTACAACCGGGTTTGGCCAGGTACTGAGCTTTCGGAAAGCAAGGAAAGCCAAGTCTGTAGTGAAATTTTTAATGTAATGAAGCAAAAAAACATTTTTGCCAGCATTGATGTTCATAACAATACCGGGTTAAACCCACATTATGCTTGTATCAACAAATTGGATAAGGAATTTTTACAATTAGCCAGTTTATTTGGTCGCTTAGTGGTTTATTTTACCCGTCCAAAAGGTGTGCAGTCAGGCGCATTTGCTGAAATATGCCCTGCCGTAACATTGGAGTGTGGCAAACCAGGCCAGCAACATGGTGTTGACCATGCATTTGAATATTTAAACAGCTGCTTACACCTTTCTGAATTTCAGCACACACCGATTCCACCTCAAGATATTGATGTTTTTCATACTGTTGCTCAAGTAAAGGTTAATCAGGCTGTTAATTTTAGCTTTACTGACCCACAAGCAGAGTTATTACTAACTCCAGAGATCGAAAGAATGAATTTCACTGAAATTCCTACCGGCACCTCTTTGGGCAATATTTCTCAACATCTAGCGATGCCTTTAACAGCAAAGGATGAGAATGGTAATATAGTCACTGAACAGTTCTTTTCAATCATTGATAACGAGCTGCAAACCAACAAACATACCATGCCGTCCATGCTCACCTTAGATGAACGTGTTATCAAACAGGACTGCCTGTGTTACTTAATGCAAAAAATAAAACTATGAGTTTTTGGGAAACAAAAACATTATCTGAGATGAGCACTGAAGAATGGGAATCTCTCTGTGATAATTGCGGAAAATGTTGTCTAAACAAACTGGAAGATGAAGATACCGGCGAAATTTATTTCACCAGTGCTGTCTGTGATTTAATTGATTTAAACACCTGTCGTTGTACTAAATATATGGATCGCACGACACTTGTTCCTGAGTGCTTAGATTTAAAACAACACGATTTTAAAGAATACAACTGGCTGCCTTCAACCTGCGCCTACCGTTTACTAGTTGATGGCAAGCCATTACCTAACTGGCATCCTTTGATATCTGGCACACAAGAATCAGTTAAAGACGCTGGCGTTTCAATCAGTAGTTATGCAATAAAAGAAGCACAGGTTGAAGACCTAGAAGACCATATAATTGAATGGTTAGACTAAGGCAACTGGCAAAAAATAACCCACCCACCTTGCTGGCCTTTTTGTCCCTGCTCAAACAATCTCAATCGTTACGTAGCACACGGATGTGCA
>ENA-ORXI01001344-ORXI01001344.1-sediment-metagenome-genome-assembly--contig:-NODE-1344-length-19170-cov-5.217829_pt1 | contig 19170 bp, 18 predicted proteins | sample MGYA00237861_ERZ511468 | MGnify/ENA primary metagenome ERZ511468 (study PRJEB26299, sample SAMN06266213) | sediment metagenome | isolation source: Hudson Canyon methane seep mesocosm | place...
TAAAAAATGCAAAAATCTCCATTCAAATTCAGTCTAATTATATTTATATTACTGGCTCTAGTTTTGAGTGCTGCCTATTTCGGTATTGGTTATTACATATACTCAACCCTTGCAAAGGCTGAACCAGGTTGCAGTAATGACTGTGTCAACAACCCAAGTAATTTTAGAGATAACTCGGAAGAGTCTGATTTTCCGTTTGACGAATATCAGGTTGACTACTGGGAATCACATCAATACGCAGGTGGTGATGAAGGCATTATTCTGGACGCATGGTGGCTTCCAATAAAAGAAAAGGAAGATATTAATGCACCCGTTGTTATCGTTGTACACGGATTAAGAGTCAGTAAGCATGATCCGGACATGTTAACTGTCGCTGGAATGTTACATCTGAAAGGTTTCAATGTTTTGTTATTCGATTTGCGTGATCACGGTAAATCCACTATTGAGGATGGAAAGGTAAGTATAGGTACAAAAGAGTACCGTGACGTTATAGCCAGTGTTGACTGGCTCATCGATGTTAAAGGCATCGATGCAAAACGTATTGGTATTTATGGTGACTCTATGGGAGCTGCAACGGCGGCTATTGCTTTTGGAATGGACGATAGAATTCAATCGTTGGTTTTAGATAACGGTTATCTTGATCTTAATGAAGTGGTGCGAGAAGAGCTTCAAAGGGAAGGCTACCCAACATGGTTGGCACCCGGAGCGATTTGGGCTGCATCCATATTTGGTGGTGAAACATTTCTAGAACCTTCACCTCAATTAGCTTTTATCAATCATCTTGATCGACCTATATTTGCAATGCATGGTACAGCTGATACCCGTGTTTTACCTCACCATACTGCTGATATGGAAGTTATGGCTCAACAAAAAGGAGCCAATTTAATCACTTGGTTTGCTGACAATGCAATTCACTCTGGAATAAAGTATATGTACCCTGAGGAGTTTTCAAGTCGAGTGAGTGAGTTTTTTGCTCTTAGTCTGTCTGGGATACCTGAGTCTGTAAAATAATATTATTTCTTCAATCCTCTGATAATTAAATTACTATGACCCAATTCTCACCATACTGGTGGCAAGATCAACCTCAGTATAGCAATTCCAGTGATGTTCCAAAGAAAGCAGATATAGTTATTGTAGGTGCAGGATATACCGGCTTGAGTGCTGCACTTACTTTATCCCAAGCAGGACGTAGCGTGGTCGTTTTGGATGCTGAGGCGATTGGTTTTGGAGCCAGTACACGCAATGGAGGTATGTTGGGATCTGGACATAAAATCTCAACAGATCAAGCTGCCCGTCAATATGGTTCAAAAATTGCTGCTCAAATTCATGAAGAGGCTAATGCCTCTTTAGCCTTTACTACTAATTTAATCAAAGAAAATAATATTGATTGTGAATTGCAAATTTGTGGTCGATTACGAACAGCATGGACGCCCCAAGACCAAATTGACATGTCAAAAAATCTAGAAAAATTAAAAGCTATTGAGAACTTTAATTCAAATATGATAGAGCCTAAGTTGATGCCTAACTCTATAAAAACAGATTTATATTTTGGTGGGCAATTTTACGAAGATCATGGAGCTGTGCATCCACGTAAATTTCATTATGGTTTGTTACAACTTGCTTTAAAGGCTGGAGCAAAAGTTTTTGGAAAATCTCCCGTAACTAAGGTTAAACCAGTTTCTAAAGATACTGATATAGGTTTTAAAGTATTCACTTCAAATACGACTATCCAGTGTAACCAAGTTCTCATGGCAACTAATGGATATACCCGACCAAGCCTTTCTAAACACTTGTCTCGACGAATATTGCCAATACCAAGTTATATAATAACTACAGAAGATATTGGGGTTGAAAGAGTTCAATCACTTTTGCCTGGCGGTCATTGTATGGTTGAAACACGAAAACGTTATTGTTATTACCGTGCAACACCTTGTGGAAGAAGAATCATGATAGGTACTAGGGCAGCTATGCATTCAATAACAGCTGAACAAGCTTTACCTACTCTTCGCAAGATGTTAATTGAAATTTTTCCTTCTTTGGCTGATGCACAGATTAGTCATTGTTGGACAGGTTTTACTGGGTTTAGTTTCAGTCAGTTGCCAAGTCTTAGCAGCAATAAGGGGATCTATTCTGCACTCGGCTATTGTGGAAATGGAGTTGCGATGGCACCTTATTTAGGACATAAAGCCGCTTTAAAAATCTTAAACCCAACAAAAAGAGCTACTGTTTTCGAAGAAATGCCGCTTCTGACTCGTCCCTATTATTATGGAAGACCATGGTTTTTGCCAATAGTTAGTGCATATTTCAGAGCTTATGATTTATTCGATTACTATCGCCGCAAGAGATCTTTAAAGAAAATATAATTCAGTAATAACAATTTTCTTACAGTTCTTATCTATGGCATTTTTCACCTCTAAGTATTAGAAATTTACTGCAGCATGGTAAAATACTGTCTTTTTAAAATAATTGAGGATTGGTCATGGAGCGTACTTTATCAATAATTAAACCTGACGCTGTTGCTAAAAATGTGATCGGTGAAATTTACTCTCGCTTTGAGAGTGCGGGTTTTAAAATTGTTGCTGCAAAAATGATACATTTAGATGAAATCACGGCGGGTGGTTTTTATGCTGTTCACCAAGAGCGACCTTTTTTTAATGACCTTATTTCTTTTATGACATCAGGTCCTGTAATGGTTCAAGTTCTAGAAGGTGAAAACGCTGTAGCCAAACATCGTGAAATTATGGGTGCCACAAACCCTCAAGAAGCCGCATCCGGAACCATTCGAGCTGACTTCGCTGAATCTTTAGATGAGAATGCAGTCCATGGATCTGATTCAATTGAGAATGCTGCAGTTGAAATTGCTTACTTTTTCGGTGAAGACGGCGTTTGCCCAAGAACAAGATAAATTTAAAACAAAATATTATCTAAACAGTTGATTTGAAGGCTACTTTTTCCCATGTTAGAAAAACAAAACTTATTAGGACTTCCTCAAGATAAACTCAAAAAGTTTTTTTCTGATCTTGGTGAGAAACCTTTTCGTACCAAACAGATTATGCAATGGATTTACCACCAAGGTGCTACAAGCTTTGGTGATATGCATAATTTGTCTAAGGACTTAAGGCAAAAGTTACAAGCCATAGCAACAATTGATTTACCAGAAGTAATTACTCTGAATCATTCAAGAGATGGGGTTATCAAGTGGATTATTGAGCTTGGTGAAGAAAATCATATCGAAACAGTTTATATTCCTGAAAGAGAGCGAGGAACTTTGTGTATCTCCTCACAGGTTGGTTGTGCGCTTGCTTGTACTTTTTGTTCTACAGGTGTCCAGGGATTTAATCGAAATCTAAAGAGTCATGAAATCATTGCTCAAGTTTTGATTGCCCAAAACTACCTAAAGAAAAAAGATAAGCGAATTTCAAATGTAGTATTTATGGGTATGGGTGAGCCTTTGCTTAATGAAAGTGCAGTATATGATGCCTGTGACCTTTTATTGGATGATTGGGCTTTCGGGCTATCAAGAAGAAAAGTCACGGTTTCTTCATCTGGTATTGTGCCTGCACTATATAGAATGGCAGACACGATTCCAGTAAGCTTGGCCATCTCTTTACATGCGCCTAGCGATGAGTTGAGAGATGTATTGGTTCCAATCAATCAAAAATACCCCATTAAGGAGTTGATGAAGGCCTGCCAGTATTATTTAAATGCTGGAACGCAACAGAGACACATATTTTTTGAGTATGTTATGCTTGATGGAGTCAATGATTTGCCTGAACATGCAAAATCTCTAGCAAGGTTACTCAAAGGCATTTCTGCTAAAGTAAATTTAATTCCTTTTAATCCATTTCCAAAAACTCAATATCAAACCTCAAAAGAAGTTACAATTAATCAGTTTCAAAATATTTTATATCGATCAGGCATTCGGACAACAACTAGACGAACAAGGGGTGATGATGTTGACGCTGCTTGTGGACAACTTGCAGGTAAAGTGCTAGATAAGAGTAGAAGAAATGTTGGACGGCATCAACTATTATCCTAAAAGAAAAAAACGCTTAAAACTGAAGCTATTTCTGCTTTTATTGTTAATATTAATATTTTTAGGTATCTGGTATTATTTCGAGGATGTAGAGATTGGCGGTACCCGGTCAACCTCAATTATTATTAGTGAGCCAAATAATTTTGAGAATAGTGAAGAGTCCATTACTGAGAACATAGAAGAGGTCTCATCAACTCCAATAATTGGCAATAATACTGAGAGCTTAGATGAGGTAATAAATACTTATGAAGCAAGTACACAAAATTAAAAGAAGAATCTCTAATCAAATTTTTGTCGGAGATGTTGCCATAGGTGGAGGTGCTCCTATCAGCGTTCAAAGTATGACAAACACCAACACTTGTGATATTGATTCTACGGTTCTTCAAATAGAGTCACTCGAAAAAGCAGGTGCTGATCTTGTTAGGGTTTCAATACCAACTATGGATGCAGCTGAGGCCTTTAAAGAAATCAAGCAACGTGCCAATATTCCGTTGATAACAGATATTCATTTTGATTATAAAATAGCACTCAAGGTGGCTGAATATGGGGCAGACTGTCTTAGAATTAATCCTGGAAATATTGGTAAAGAAGATCGTGTTAGAGAGGTTGTTGCCTCAGCAAAGGATCACAATATACCGATTCGTATTGGTGTCAATGCTGGTTCATTGGAAAAAGATTTACAGAAAAAATATACAGAGCCTACTCCTGAGGCGATGGTGGAATCGGCATTCAGACACATTGATATTCTAGATAAACTCAGCTTCAATAATTACAAGGTCTCTCTCAAAGCGTCAGAGGTTTTTATGACTGTATTTGCATATAGACAGCTAGCCTCTCAAATTGACAATCCACTTCATTTGGGTATTACTGAGGCAGGTTCTTATAGGTCAGGTGCTGTAAAGTCATCGATTGGCATGGGTTTGCTTTTAAGTGAAGGTATAGGTGACACTATTCGCGTATCTCTTGCTTCAGACCCGGTTGACGAGGTTAAGGTTGGTTTTGATATTTTAAAATCACTTAATCTAAGAAAGAAGGGTGTGAATTTAATTGCCTGCCCTTCATGTTCTAGACAAAATTTTGATGTTATTGCAGTTGTTAATGAGCTTGAGTCTCGTTTAGAAGATATTACAGAATCAATTGACGTTGCTGTGATTGGCTGTGTTGTGAATGGACCAGGTGAAGCTAGGGAAGTAAGTGTTGGAGTGACAGGTGGATCTCCAAATTTAATGTATATCAATGGTAAGACTCATAGTAAGGTAGATAATGAGTCTCTGGTAGATACCTTAGAGGCTAATATCAGAAAGCAACTCTCTATCTCCAACGTTTAATTCGTTTAAACGCTCTATACTTATATATCAATAGAATAGTTATATATCCTAAGATTGCCGCGATAAGAGCAATAATAAAACCTCCAACCCAAAGTGCTATAGTGGTTGTGGTCAAATTTTCGAGTATATATTCCATAGTAAATACAAAGTTAGGGTCCAACTCCATGCTGATGATGTAAGAGCCCAGCTTATATGTGTAGTAATAAATTGGCACCATGGTGATTGGGTTATTGACCCAAACGAGAGCTATAGAAAGTAAGATATTAGATGAGAAAAGAACAGCAAGCACTGCTGCTAAAATTGTGTGAAAAGGGATTGGTATAAAAGCACAAAATAAGCCAATCGCAAAAGCTCTAGAAATGGTGCGTTTATTCCACTTCCAAAGATATGGGTCATGCAAGTGTTGATTCAGCCAGCCTAAATTAACATCTTCTCGTTTTGGACTGTATCGTTTTAAAGTTTCTCTCACTGGCTAGTTCCTACTTTAATCAAGTTTTTTGCGTTTAGACCATACTCTTCATAAAGCTCATTTTGTGAGCCATGTTCAGTAACGATATCTGGTACACCTAAGATGCTGAGAGGTGTTTTTATGTTATTTCGTTGCAATAATTCATTTATTGCGCTGCCACCGCCTCCAGAGGAGACATTATCCTCTATAGAAATTAATTTTTTATTATTTTGAGCAATCTCTGTTATTAGTTTTTCATCTAAAGGTTTAATAAATCTCATATCAATAACTGTTGCATCGATTTCATTGCCAGCTTCAATAGCTGGATCAAGCATATTGCCAAATGCAAAAATTGCAATGTCACGACCTGTCCTAATGACATTTGCTTTTCCAAGCTCTATTATTTCATCAGTTGTAAACTCTTCAATCTTTGATTTACCTCTTGGGAAGCGGATACAAACAGGTCCATTTAATTTATAAGCAGTATTAAGAGCTTTATACATTTCAAGAGAAGAGCTCGGTGCAATTACGACTATATTCGGAATACATCTTAAAAAACTTAAATCAAAAACACCGGCATGAGTGGCACCATCTGCTCCAACCAAACCAGCTCGATCAATAGCAAAAACGACGTTTAAATTCTGTAAAGCAATGTCATGTATGAATTGGTCATATCCCCGCTGCAGAAAGGTGGAATAGATTGCGACAATAGGCTTTAAGCCTTTAGTTGCCATACCTCCGGCTAATGTAATGGAGTGCTGTTCAGCAATTGCAACATCAAAAAAACGGTCTGGGAAAGTCGTCGAGAATTTAACCATACCTGAGCCTTCAGACATGGCTGGAGTAATGCCAATTAACTTCGAGTCATTTCTAGCGGTATTGCAAAGCCATTCTCCAAAAACATTGCTATAGCTTGGTAGATTATTAGTTGAACTTGAGGGTGGTGAAATACCATGAAACTTTAAAGGATTTTTCTCTGCATCCTCTAGTCCATGACCTTTTTTTGTAATAATATGCAGAATTCTAGGCTTCTCAAGATTCTTTAAATTTTGTAAAGTTTTAATCATTAATGGTATGTCATGGCCATCTATTGGTCCAAAGTAATCTAAACCTAATTCTTCAAATAAAGTTCCTGGCAGTAGCATTCCTTTAAGGTGTTCTTCAGAACGCTTTGCGAATTTTCGTATACGGGGCAAACTTTCAAGAAGCTCTAGAGATTTTGATTTCATTGTTGAATATATCTTTCCAGAAATAAGCCGAGTTAAATATTTACTTAAAGCGCCAACAGGCCTTGAAATGGACATATCATTATCATTGAGTATGATAAGAAGGTTAACATCAGAATCTCCTGCATGATTGAGTGCCTCAAAAGCCATACCACCGGTTAGGGCTCCGTCACCTATAACGGCAATAGATGTATCAATATTTTGCTTTAACTTATTCGAAATCGCTATACCTAGGGCTGCACTTACTGAGGTTGAGGAATGACCTGCACCAAAAGCATCATGCTCACTTTCACTTCTTTTTGTAAAACCTGAAATACCACCTTTTTGGCGTAAAGTTGACATTAAATCTTTTCTTCCAGTGAGTATTTTATGGGTATAGGCTTGATGGCCTACATCCCAAACAAAAGTATCATCAGGAGTATCAAATACATAATGCATCGCTAAGGTTAGCTCAATAGTTCCCAAATTCGAACCAAGATGACCACCTGTTTTTTTTATATTTGCAATTAAAAACTCTTTAATTTCGTCTGCAAGCAATTGCAGCTGATCAATGTCAAGCTTTTTTATATCGCTAGGATTGTTAATATCTTCAAGCATTAAGAGTATGTTATAGAGATTATTTTTTTTAGGAAAGGTGGACATTATACACTTGTCATGTGGAATTTTACTTAAGCGCTAATGTAGTAATTGTGTGGTTTTAATGAAGTAATTATGTGGTTTTGTTGGTAATTCAAAAGAGTTGAAATAAGGAAACCTGACTAGTAAAATTAAATCTTTATTTTTTCACTAGAATTATGTTTACTATTTGTGCTCTATATAAGTTTTCTAGGTTGGATGACTTCGACAAAATGCAACGACCTTTAAGAGATTTTATGGATTCTTTAAACGTCAGAGGAACCTTATTGCTAGCTAGGGAGGGAATTAATGGTACTATTTCTGGAAGCGATAGTGCAATTAATAAAATCCTTGATTACCTCAATGCTGACAAGAGATTGAGTGATTTAGAGTATAAGTTTTCTTATAGTGAAACAGTTCCTTTTAAGCGACTTAAAGTTAAACTCAAAAAAGAAATTGTAACTCTTGGCATAGCAGATGTTGATCCGACCTATTCAGTTGGAACTTATGTTAAAGCCAGAGATTGGAATGAACTAATTAGTGACCCTGAAGTGGTTTTAATTGACACTCGCAATAATTACGAATTTGAGATCGGTAGTTTCAAAGGAGCAATCAATCCAAACACAGAAACATTTCGTCAGTTTCCTAGTTACACTAAAAACAATTTGGAACAGTATCGAAATAAAAAAATAGCCATGTTTTGTACTGGTGGAATCCGTTGTGAAAAGTCTACGGCCTATTTAAAATCAGAAGGTTTTGAGAATGTTTACCATTTACAAGGAGGTATCTTAAAATATCTTGAAGAGGTTGAAGAAGAAGAAAGCCTATGGGAGGGAGAATGTTTTGTTTTTGATGACAGGGTTGCTGTCAAACATAATTTAGAGTTAGGTCAGTATGACCAATGTCATGCATGTAGATACCCGATCACAGAGGAAGATAAGATCCATCCACATTACGAAAAGGGAGCATCTTGTCCACGTTGTTATGGCACCAAAGACGTTATTCAAATAAATCGCTACCGTGAAAGAGAAAAACAAATTCAACTTGCAAAAGCTCGTGGCGAAGCTCATCTTGGTGATGACGCAAGCAAAATGATTACAAAAAAAATAAAACAAAAAGTATGAAATAACTTTTGAATATATGAGGCTGTAATGTTTGACCGAAAAGATATTGTTAATCTAAAAAAAGATATAGAGATTGTCGTTAATCTCTTAGATAACGAGTTCACATTGTATACTCGATGGGGTGTTTTTAGTCCTCGTTCAATCGATGAGGGTACTTTGCTGCTGATGAAGCATATTGAGGTCGGTGTAAATGATGTTTGTCTTGATTTAGGTTGTGGATATGGACCTATCGGTCTTGCGTTGGCAAAACATTGCACAAAAGGTGAAGTTCACATGGTTGACAAGGATTTTGTTGCTATAGAGCTTGCCAATAATAACGCAAAATTAAATAACTTAAGTAATGCAAAAGCATATTTTTCTGACGCTTTTTTGCAGGTTCCTAATGAAGTAAAATTTGATCAGGTTATTTCTAATCTTCCAGCTAAAGTAGGGCGAGAACAACTCTCAATTATTCTTTATGACGCTTTGGATGCATTAAAACCGGGTGGAAAAATCACCGTCGTCACAATTAATGGGCTAAAGGACTTTATTAAAAACAACTTTAAGTCAGTATTTGGTAATTACAAAAAATTAAAGCAAGGACAAAAATATATCGTTTCTCAAGCAACAAAGCAGTAATTAGTGAATGATTCTTTACACGCGATTAAATACTGTACTAAAATAGTAGGAAATTTTTTTGGAGTATTAAATTGGACGTATTAGAGAAAATTCAAAAACAAGTTGATAGCGCTGCAATTGTGATTTATATGAAAGGAACGCCTCAATTTCCTCAATGTGGTTTTTCTGCTCGTGCCTCTCAAACACTAGCTTCCACAGGAGTTGAGTTTGCTTATGTTAATATTTTTGAAGATCAAGAAGTTTTTCAAAGCCTACCTGATTTTGCAGACTGGCCTACCTTTCCTCAAATCTACTTCAACTCAGAATTGGTAGGTGGCGGTGACATCATTGTTGAGATGGCAGAGCAAGATACATTAAAAGCGGCTATGGAAGAAGCAGTAGAAAAGTATAACGGGTAAATTGGTTATATCGGTTATAGACGTCTTAGCTTGTAACCGTTCTCTTTTAGCCAGTATCTAGCATCTTTATAATTTGGCATTATGGTTTCAACTTTTTGCCAAAACTTAGCTGAATGATTTTTATGGATAGTGTGCACCAATTCATGCACAATCACATAGTCAATTACTTTCATTGGAGCCATAATTAATAGGTAATTGAGGTTTATATTGTTTTTACTTGAGCATGATCCCCAAAGAGTTTTTTGTTCCTTCACCCTAACCTGATTAACTTTAAGTTTATATTTATCAGAAAAATAACTTAATCGGGGCAGTGCAACTTCTATAAATCTCTTTTTATACCAACTCTTCAGAGGCAAGCTTATTCTTTCTCTATTAAAATTGGTTATAGTAAACATCTGACCATTAAAGGATATTGGCTCAACATTACTATTATCTATTTTGAGTGGATAAAGACTCCCTAAATAGAGACACTGGCTGCTTGAATGCTGATTCTCGTTATCCTCAAGCTGAGCTTTAATGAGTCTCTGTTTGTTATTAATCCAGGTAGACTTCTCAGAAATAAATTTTTGAATTTCATCATACGATGCACGGTGTGGAGCTCGAACAACAAGATCAGCATTTTCATTGATTGAGAGACTTAATGTCTTGCGTTTGCTGCGAATGATTTGGGGAGTTATCATCGATATAACAATTTTTAAAATGAATAGAATATTATTGATGGCATTAGTCGACCCACTTTCTAGCATTTTCAAACATTCTCATCCACGGTGATCTTTCATTCCATTCATTTGGATGCCAAGAATTTTGTACTGCCCTAAAGACACGTTCAGGATGAGGCATCAAAATAGTTACTCTGCCTGAGTCATTACAAAGACTGGCAGCTGCAGCTTCAGAGCCATTTGGGTTGTGAGGATATGTTTGTGTTGGAATGCCTTGATAATCGACATATTTGACTGCAATATTATTTTTGTTTTGTGACGAAGTAAAGTTAGCTCTTCCTTCACCGTGAGCAATAGCAATTGGCATGATTGAGCCAGCCATACCATCAAAAAACAGAGAATCAGAGTTCTGAATTTCAACACTCGTAAAGCGTGCTTCGAATTGCTCAGAAGTATTGCGTTCAAAAGAAGGCCAATCTTGAGTTCCAGGAATAATCTCTTTAAGATTGGAAATCATCTGACAGCCGTTACATACACCCAATGCAAAACTGTCACTTCTAGAAAAGAATTGACTAAACTCTTCTTTGGTTTGGTTGTTGTAAAGGATTGAGTTTGCCCAACCACGTCCAGCACCAAGAACGTCTCCGTAAGAAAATCCACCACAGGCCGCTATACCATGAAACACTGACAGAGAGATTCTGCCAGATAAAATATCACTCATATGGACATCGCTTGCGATAAATCCTGCTTGTGTAAAGGCTGCTGCCATTTCAACATGACCATTGATTCCTTGTTCTCTCAAAATGGCTATTTTAGGTTTTTTGCCAACATTGATGTAGGGTGCAATAATGGACTCATCGATGTCAAATTTCGGTGAAACCATTAGGCCCTCGGAACGTATCAATAATTGTTGATTTTCTGATTCAGCACATATGGGGTTGTCTCTTAATTTAGAGATTTCAAATGAAGTAGAAGACCAGCAATTATGGAGATTGACACGCTTTTCATTAAACACCAACTTGCCTTGCTGATAAATTGATATATTATCAGATTGATTTATGTTGGCGATATGGTGAACGCAGTCTTGAAGTCCTGCATTTTCTAGAATATTAAGAACTTCAGGTTTTTTGGTTTTAGAGACTTGGATGACGCAACCAAGCTCTTCATTGAATAGTTCAGATAAAGGTTCGGATGACTCGATATCTAGTCCGCAATGTGAAGCAAAAGCCATTTCTAGTAGGGTTGTGATAGCGCCACCGTCAGAACGGTCATGGTATGCTTCAATTAATCCCTCCTTGTTGAGTTGGTTAATAACTGAAAAGAAATTAGCAAAAAGTTTGGGGTCGTCTAGATCTGGAGTTAATTTTCCTACCTGATTAAAGACTTGTGCCAGGCAGGAGCCTCCCATTCTATTCTTTCCAAGCCCTAGATCAATCAAAAGTAGCTCTGACTCAATTTTAGTATTGAGTAAAGGGCTAATCTGGATCCTTACGTCAGGGGTTTTGGCAAATGCACTTATGATTAGTGAGAGTGGGGCGGTAACTGATTTTTCCTTACCATTTTCTTGCCAAGTGCTTCTCATGGACATCGAATCTTTGCCTACTGGGATGGTAAGACCTAAAGCAGGACATAACTCCATTCCAATTGCATTAACGGCTTCATATAGCTTTGCATCTTCACCAGCAAAGCCACTAGCACACATCCAGTTTGCTGAAAGTTTGATGTGGTTAATATCTTCAATATAGGAACATAACAGGTTAGTTAAAGCCTCACCGACACTCATTCGAGCCGCTGCTGGAGCATTACTTAAGGCTAAAGGTGTTTTTTCACCAATCGACATAACTTCACCCTGATAACCAACATAATCAGATAATGAAATTGCACAGTCTGCTACAGGCACTTGCCATGGACCAATCATTTGATCTCTGGCAACTAGTCCTGTAACGGTTCGATCACCAATCGTAATTAGAAAATTTTTACTTGCAACTGTCGGTAGTCTTAATAGGCGGTTAATGGCTTCACTAAGTTTAATTTCTGTATTGTTGAACTCAGGCTCATTGTTTACAATAGATTTGACGTCTTTGAGTGTTATTGGGCTTGATCCAAACAACAAAGACATCCCTAAATCAATTGGTTTATTATTAAAATGGGAGTCTTCTAGGTTTAAATGGGAGTTTTCAGTCGCTTCACCTAAAATAGAAAATGGTGCCCGCTCTTTTTCACAAATTGCACTGAATAAAGAAACACTTTCCTCCTTAATGGCAAGAACATACCTCTCTTGAGATTCGTTACACCATATCTCCATTGGTGACATTTTTTTTTCGTCATTTGGAATATTTCTTAGTTGAAGTTGGGCTCCTTTATTGGAGTCGTTAACGATTTCTGGAATTCCATTAGAAAGCCCACCTGCACCAATATCGTGAATTGAAACAATCGGATTGTTGTTACCTAAATTTATACAAGAATTGATAACTTCTTGGGCGCGTCTTTGCATTTCTGGATTGGCACGTTGCACCGAAGCGAAGTCTAGATCTTCGCTTTGTTCGCCACTCCCAACACTTGACGCTGCACCTCCACCAAGCCCAATCAGCATTGCTGGACCTCCTAATACAATCAACTTATCGCCATGGGAAATTGAACCTTTTTCTACGTGGTTTTCTTTAATGTTGCCGATACCACCAGCTAACATGATTGGTTTGTGATAGCCTCTGATCTCATTGTCATGAGTTTGTTGTTCATAGGTTCTAAAATAGCCACAAGTATTTGGTCGACCAAACTCGTTATTAAATGCAGCTGCGCCTATTGGACCCTCTATCATGATGTCAAGTGCAGAAGCAATCTGATTGGGTTTTCCATAATTTATTTCCCATTCATTTAAAGCGTTTGGTATTTTTAGGTTGGAAACAGAAAAGCCACACAGGCCTACCTTTGGTTTTGATCCTCTACCAGTGGCACCTTCATCTCTAATTTCACCACCCGAACCAGTTGCTGCTCCTGGATGAGGGGCAATTGCTGTTGGATGGTTATGTGTTTCGACCTTCATTAATACAGCTTTATGAGCACTTTTTGATGAGTAAATGCCTTCTTCATTAGGCTCGAAGTAAGTTGATTCGTAGCCTGTCATTACTGCTGAATTGTCGCTATAAACAGACAATAATCCTTGAGGATTTTGTTGGTAGGTGTTTTTAATCATTCCGAAAAGTGAAATGGCCTGAACTTCTTTGTCAATTACCCAATCTGCATTAAAGATTTTGTGTCTACAATGCTCTGAGTTCACTTGTGCAAACATCATCAGTTCGATGTCTGTTGGGTTTCGAGCTAGTGCACTAAACTGATCATATAAGTACTCTATCTCACCCTCATTTAATGCTAAACCAAGTTCGATATTCGCTTTTTCAATGGCGGATTTTCCTAAAAGAAGTACATCTATGTTTTGGTACTCTTTTGGCTCTAATTCATTAAAAAGTAAGCCTGCATCTTTTATATTATTGAGGCAAGATTCAGTCATCTTGTCCATGATAATATTTAGAACAATACCCAACTCTTCGGTTTTAAGTTGACGATTGAAGTGATAGTTAATGCCACGTTCTAATCTTATAATTTGTTTTAGACTACAGAGATGAACTATGTCAGTTGCCTTTGACGACCATGGTGAAATAGTTCCCTGCCTAGGTGTAACTATAACGTTATCAACTGAATTGGAAGTATTAATCAATGGGGCGTAATTCAAAAGTTTATCGAGGTGAGATTTGTCTTCAGGGTTGAGTTTTGTATCGGACTCAATGAAATGAATATACTCAGTACACAGCAAACTCAAATTAGGCAGTTTTGATTGCAGTTTTTCTTGAAGAGTTTTAACTTTAAAGTTTCGAAGAGCCTGAATCCCCGAATGAATTGAGATCATAATTGAGCCATTAACTCATCAGAAATATCAGCATTATGGTAGACGTCTTGAGTGTCATCTAGGTCTTCGAGTCTGTCGATAAGCTTCATGAACTTTTCTGCGTCTTCTAAATTGAGTTCAATACGGTTGGTAGGTTCCATAGTGATTTGAGAGTGTTCTGGATTCAAGTTGTTGGCGATAAGGGCGTCCTTTACACTAAAAAAGTCATCCGGGGCTGTCATCACATCGATGGAGCCATCATCATTAGTAATGACATCATCAGCGCCAAACTCTATAGCGACTTCCATAATAGCATCTTCATCACCTGAAGCGAAACTGATAAAGCCTTGTTTTGAAAACATATAGGAAACAGAGCCATCGGTGCCAAGGTTTCCTCCGTGCTTTGAAAAGGCATGACGAACATCAGAAACTGTTCGGTTGCGGTTGTCTGTTAAACAGTCAACCATAATGGCGGTGCCTCCCAGGCCATAACCTTCGTAGCGGACCTCTTCGTAATTATCTCCATCCAAATCACCTGCGCCGCGTTTGACTGCGTTGTCTATGGTATCTCGTTTCATGTTAGCGGCAAGCGCTTTATCGATAATAGCACGCAAAGAGGGATTATTTTCGATAACGCCTCCACCCATTTTTGCAGCAACAACTATCTCTTTGATGAGTTTTGTAAAGACTTTTCCGCGCTTTGCATCTTGGGCACCTTTTCTATGTTGAATATTGTGCCACTTACTATGTCCTGCCATTATTAACTGCTTATCTCAGCGAATATTCTATTGAGTGAATGCGAGCAATCGATGGATAGAGTGCTTTGCTTTTTCAATAACTTTATCATTAATTCTTATTTCATTTTTACCGGTATTCAATGTGCTCAAGCATTTTTCAAGACTATTCATAGCCATCCAGCCACAATGTCCACATGATTCGCAAGTTGCCCCTACACCCATAGTCGGGGCCTCAATGAATTTTTTTCCTGGTGCTACTTCACGCATTTTATGAAAAATTCCATTGTCTGTTGCCACAATAAATATTTCTTCAGGTCTAGTGGCTGCTGCCTCTATTAACTGAGTCGTTGATCCAACAACATCTGCAAGAGCAATAACATCTTTTGGTGACTCTGGATGTACTAAAACTGCAGCATTAGGGTGGTGTTGCATAAGCCTTTTAAGCCCCTCTGCTTTGAATTCCTCGTGTACAACACAAGCTCCATCCCATAAAAGCATATCTGCACCAGTCTGAGTTTGAACATAGTGGCCTAAGTGCTTGTCAGGTGCCCAAAGTATTTTTTTACCTTCTTGGTGTAATTTCTTAACTATTTTGAGGGCGCTCCCAGATGTCACAACCCAGTCAGCTCTAGCCTTGACTTCGGCTGAAGTATTAGCGTAAACGACAACAACACGGTCAGGGTTGGTATCGCAAAATGCTGAGAATTCATCGATTGGACAAGAAAGGTCAAGTGAGCAAGTTGCCTGATCATCAATAACTAGAACTCTCTTTTCAGGGGAAAGAATTTTGGCAGTTTCGCCCATAAATTTAACACCAGCAACAACAATTGTTTCTGCATCACAGTTTTGACCAAATCTTGCCATTTCTAAAGAGTCTGCAACAATACCTCCGGTTTCTTCTGCCAGGGTTTGTAAATCTGCACTGACGTAATAGTGGGCCACCAAAGTGGCATGTTTTTCCAGTAGTGCTTGTTTTATGGAGTCTCTAATATTCATTTTGGTGATTTTACTACTAGATTGTCTTTAATTTTAACTCTCGTAGTTGTGCTTTTGGAATATTTGCTGGAGCATCGGTCAACAAACAGGCCGCCGTTTGTGTTTTTGGAAATGCGATAACTTCTCGTATAGAGTCAGTTTCGCAAAGTATCATCACCAGCCTATCTAGACCAAAAGCAATACCGCCATGAGGAGGGCACCCATAATCGAGAGCATCGAGAAGGAACCCAAATTTGTCCCTAGCTTCATCATCTTCAATACCAAGTAATTTTAAGACTGTTTTTTGCATATCACTTTGATGAATACGAATAGAGCCTCCGCCAACTTCTGAACCGTTGATGACAAGGTCATAGGCGCGAGAAAGAGATTTTTCTGGCTCGTTTAATAGCGTTTGTTTGTCAACACTAGGTGCTGTAAATGGGTGATGAATTGCATTTAAGGAACCGTCATCTTCAACATCAAACATTGGAAAATCGAATACCCAAACCGGCGCCCAATCAGAATCGAAGAGGTTAAGATCACGAGCCAATTTCTCTCTCAAATTCCCAAGAGATTCGTTAACAATTTTGGCTGTATCGGCACCAAAAAATATAATGTCCCCAGTTGATGCTTTGGTTTCTTCAATTACCTTATGAGTAACTTCGTCACCCAAGAATTTAATGATTGGCGAAGAAGGCCCATCCTCGTTAATTTTTATATAAGCCAACCCCTTTGCTCCATAAATACTAACAAACTTAGTGTAGTCATCTATTTGTTTGCGGCTAATCGAAGCGCCACCAGGGACCTTCAATGCAACCACTCTACCCTTGTCACTGTTTGCAGGACCTGAAAAGACTTTAAATTCAACATCTTTCATTGTCTCATTCATGTCAACCATTTGCATTGGAATCCTTAAATCAGGTCTATCAACGCCATATAATTTCATAGCTTCATGATAGCTAATGGATGAGAATTTCTTAGGAAGGCTAACATTGAGTATCTCTTGGAACAATCCTCTAATCATTTCCTCCATCAATGAAGTTATCTCACTCTCATTCATAAAAGATGTTTCTACATCCAGCTGAGTAAATTCTGGCTGACGGTCTGCCCTTAAATCCTCGTCTCTGAAGCACTTAACTATTTGATAATAGCGCTCAAAGCCTGACATCATGAGCAACTGTTTGAATAGCTGTGGAGACTGCGGTAGCGCAAAAAAACTACCCTCGTGAGTTCGAGAAGGTACAAGGTAATCTCTGGCTCCTTCTGGCGTAGCCTTTGTTAAAAATGGTGTTTCGATATCTATAAAGTCATTTTTATCCATAAAGTCACGCATATATTTTGTCACTTTAGATCTAAGCCGGAGACGCTTTTGCATTTCATCTCGACGCAAATCAACGTAGCGGTACTTTAGCCTAACTTCTTCCGAGGTGTCTGCAGAGTCAAGCTGAAAAGGAATAGGTTTTGAAGTATTTAGGATTTCAATCTCGTTAGCAAGAACTTCAATCTCCCCTGTAGAGATTTTCTTATTAATCATTTCACTATCTCTAGCTATTACCTTTCCTTTGACTTTGAGAACGAATTCATTTCGTATACTTTCAGCCAACTTGAAAGTTTCCTTGGTTTCAGGATTGATAACGATTTGTGCAAGGCCTATCTTATCTCTTAGGTCAAGAAAAATGACACCACCATGGTCACGCCTTCTGTTTACCCAGCCACATAAAACAACTTCTTTTTCGAGGAAACTTTTATTTAATTCTCCACAGAAATGAGTTCTCACTTCTCATCCTTAATTTTAACCGAGTTAGGCGTCACAACGCCTGCAGAGATAACTAGCTTGAATGCTTCTTCAACACTCATATCAAGTTCGAATGCATCTTTTTTCGCTATCAAGACAAAAAAACCTGAAGTTGGATTAGGGGTGGTTGGCACAAAAAGATTCATGATTTCTTCACCGATAATGGATTCAGCTTCGCCTCTGTAATCACCTGATTGAAATGCAATTACCCAAATTCCCTTGCTTGGATATTGAATTAAAAATGCCTTTCTGAAACTTTCAGTTGAGGTATTAAATACAGTATCAGAAACTTTTTTTAATACGTTATATATGTTTCGAAAACCTGGAATTTTATTAAGGACTTTTTCCCATAGAGCTACTAATTTTCGGCCTAATATATTAGTAACCAATACTCCTGTGATAAGTATGATTAACAATACCAAGATAATTCCAGATCCTGGAATAGTAGTATCTAAATTAAATATAGCTTCTGGTAGGTATTTTTGTGGAACGAGACTATTAATAAGCTCTAAGAAGAACTTAATAACGATGACACTTAAAACTAGAGGTATCCAGAAAAGAAGACCTGAAATAAAATAATTTCTTAATCGGTTCAAATTTTTCATATCTCAAATTTACATATATTGCTATGAATTAAAATCAATTAAAATGAAAAAATTACTTTCACTATTTATTATAGCCACAGTTTTTACATCTTGTAACACTTCTGTTGAATCAGAAAAGATTGCAGGAAAGTGGCTACTTGATGATTCTCGTTTTGAAAAGGGATATATGGCAGGTGATCAAAAAGACTATGATCTAGTAAAAACATTTTTGGATGCCTATGAAAATATGGATCCTGAAACAATGGTAGATTTATCTGCAGAAACTGTTAAATTCCATCCTGCAGATATAGGTGGGGTTTTTGATGTTGACATGACAAATACTGATTTTATTGTTGAAAGACAATCAAATTGGGATTCAATATCAAGAGACTATATATTCATTATGCCTTTAAAGATGGAGGATTCAAAAAACAGAGTTGTAACTACTGCTTTTACAGAGACTCGGTATGTTAAAGATGGGACAATTGACTCATTTAATTTCTATGAAAGATTATACATAAATGAACAAGATCAAATTATAAGAGTTGTTCAGTATGGTAGACCTCCAAATGATTAATAATTTGGTTGAAAATAAATTAACTAAAAAACCCTCTTTTAATTAAGGGGGTTAATTTATATTTATCAACAAGTTCATTAATAGGTAAATACAAGCCATCCATTTGTACATGTGCTTGCTCACCTAATAACTGAGTATGAATATCATTACGAGCTAATTTTGCCCCC
>ENA-ORXI01001345-ORXI01001345.1-sediment-metagenome-genome-assembly--contig:-NODE-1345-length-19163-cov-3.392958_pt1 | contig 19163 bp, 21 predicted proteins | sample MGYA00237861_ERZ511468 | MGnify/ENA primary metagenome ERZ511468 (study PRJEB26299, sample SAMN06266213) | sediment metagenome | isolation source: Hudson Canyon methane seep mesocosm | place...
GTGAGCCATTTCAAGTAACTGTTAAAATGGGTAACGAATATACTCATCCAGATGATTTTGATCACTTTATTGAATCAGTTTCATTATTTAATGGAGATGTTTTATTAGCAAAAGCTTCTTATGTTCCAGGAACATTAGGAAATGTTAAAGCACATAATACAACTACATTTACAATTATTCCAACTGGAAAAAAATTGAATTTAGTTGCACATGGTTACTGTACTAAACATGGTATCTGGGAAGGTACACCTGTAGAAGTAACGGTTTCATAGCTAGAACTATCTCGTAATTAAGGGCTTTAGAGCTCTTAATTGCATTCTCTAAATATTACCATTCTCTTTACATTTATATTTTAAAATACTTCTAATAATATTTTATTTTAATCAAGTTATGCGATGTACCTACTTATGGAAAAAATCGAAAAATATATATACATACATTGTTGGTTGAACTTTAATGTTTTATCTTAGCCTTTATTTGGTCTTATATTGACCTTAGTTTGTTTTGTGTTTGCATTGTACGGTCTTGTAATTTCATAAAATATTACGCGGAAGGGTTGCCTTTCAAAAATTATTATTTTATTACATTTAGCTGATTGTTTCATATCTCTTACACGTTTTGCTACTTTTTAAAAGTTATTTTCTTGATTTTTTAATTATTTATATTTATTTTGTGAAAATTTTCAATTTCTTAATAACAGTAAATGAATCATATAGATGCCATTTCTTGGTAATATGTTTAATGGGACATAAATAAATAATTATATTTACGGCTATAATCACCAATTCTTTATATTAGCTTATTGACATTATACAAATTTATATATAAAATAATGTTAGTAGTTATTAAGGGAGTTACAATGGAATCTATAAAATTCTTAAAAACATTAAATGTTTTATATGTTGAGGATGATTTATACATACGTGAAAAGGTTACAAGTATATTTGATCAAATATTCAACTTTGTGGTTGTAGCAGCAAATGGCGAAGAGGGTTTGGATGCATTTAAACAATGCTCACAAAACGATATGAATATAGATATTATTATAAGTGATATAAATATGCCCAAGCTTAGTGGTTTGGAAATGATTAAAGAGATTAGAAAATTAGATAAAGATGTACCTTTTATCCTTACAACTGCCTACAGTTCATCTAACTTTCTTTTGGAAGCCATAGAATATGGTGTTGCACATTATGCAATAAAACCAGTAGACATTAAAGAACTTATTAAACAAGTAGACGAAGTTTGTATGGCAAATTACAAATTAAAAATAATGCAAAATAAAAATAATGAACTTTTGGAGTATTTACATATAATTGATCAAGTTGCTATTGTTTCAAGAATTGATTTAAAAGGTAATTACGTTTTTGTGAATGATATCTTTTGTCATGTATCAGGATACAACAAAGTAGATGTTATAGGGAAAGACAAAAATATGATCAGACATAAAGATATGCCAAAAGAAGTATATGAGGAGCTATGGGATACTCTACAAGATGGTGGTAAATGGAATGGAAAACTAAAAAACTGTGGAAGTAATAATAAAGAGTACTTTACAAAAACAACGATACTTCCTTATTATGATATGGAAACCACAGAAATATCCGAATATGTGGAGATAAGCTTTTTAATTACTGTTGAAGAGCATGAAAAAAGAGAGTTTAGAAAAAAAGTTATGCAAAATATTCAAGAAACAAAACGTCAAAACTTTGTAGCCAGAAAGATGATTGACGATTTACAAAATAAATTGAAGAGGTTTAAGCATATTGATATACTAGAAGAGACAATAGTTAATGAAAGAGAAAAAACCAAGAGATTTAAAAGACAAAGTGAATTTTATGAAAGACAATTAAGTGTTGTGAATATTGACAAAGAACTGGCTCAAAGTGAGTCAAAATCAGATGTGCAAAGAATTTCAGAAGAATTATCCAAAGTAAAATATAGAAAAAATATCTATTTCAATCAAGTTAACGAATATAAAGAAGAGTTGGAAAGTAGAGTTGAACTTTGCGATACCTTAAACAGTAGAATAAAAAAACAAGCCCGTATTATTAAAGATTTAAAAAATACAATTAATAATAAAAACTCACAACTGTTATCAAACAATATAAAAATTGCTTAAGCATCATTGGTGAAGAATAATGTCCTAATATATCTGATGATTTAGTGAAATTTGTGTATAATCTTTTATCGTAATAAAGGATATAAATGCAAGTTCGAGTCTATTATGAAGACACTGATGTTGGTGGAGTTGTTTACCATTCAAATTATATAAATTTCTGTGAAAGAGCAAGAAGTGAACTGTTTTTTCAAAAAGGAATGTCTCCGCATAAAAAAGATGAATTTTTTGTTGTTAAACATTTAGAAGCAAACTTTATTAAACCTGCTGTTTTTGCTGATATTTTAGAAATAAAGACTACTCTAAATAGTGTAAAAAATGCTTCAGTTGTTATGACTCAAGATATTTTCAGAGATGAAGTTCTAATATTTCAAGCAATTGTAAAACTTGCTTATTTGAAAAATTCAAAACCATCAAAAATCCCAAGTGAAATACTACATATATTTAAAGAGGTATAAATGAAAATATTAATCTTAATATTTATGCTTATAAGCTTTTCATTTGCAAAAGATTATACATATTTTTTGCCAGCTGATTCTGCTTTGTTAAAAACGCATATTCAAAAATTGATTAAAAATTCCCAAAATGACATAGATATAGCTATGTATAACTTTAGCTATAGTAAGTTTGCGAAACTTCTTAATAAGGCTATTAAAAGAGATGTTAACGTTAATGTGATTTTTGATAAAAAGAAAGTGAAAAGTGATAATAAATCACAATACAAATACCTCAAAAGTAGGGGTGTAAACTGTTTTATTGCCAATAAAAAAATGCACTTAAAGATTGCTCTTTTTGATAATGAAGTTGCAATTTTAGGCAGTTTAAATTGGACTAAAGCTTCTTTTGAAGATAATTACGAAATTGTACATATTACAGATAATAAAAGTGTAATAGATAAATCAAAAAAAATATTTAAAGAATTAAAAAACTAAAGGAAAAATCACGTGTTAGAATTATTTATAGTTGGATATTGTTTATACTTTCTAGTTGCAATATACACTTCAATCTCACAAATTAAGTATGTAAATGTTGCCAAAAAAAAATCACCTGTTATATTAGAACCGGGAAAATATGAAGAAGCTGCTTCCTACTCTGTTGAAAAAGAGAAGATTGCAATTGTTTCTCATTGTTATGACTTCATTCTCTTTTTCATCTGGATTGGTTTTGGATTACAGTTTTTAGATAATGCTATTATAATAGAAAATGCTTGGTTGAAAGCAGTTGTATTCATAGATTTATTTATAATAATAAATTGGATTTTAGGTTTACCTTTTGAATTGTATTCAACTTTTAAACTTGACAAAAAATACGGATTTTCTAATATGACACCATCTTTATATATAAAAGATACAACTAAAACGGGATTTTTATTCTTGCTTTTTGGTAGTGCTATTATTGCAGGGATTGCTTTTATTATTGAGAGTTTTGATACATGGTGGATTTGGGGATTTTCTTTTATCTTTGCAATATTGATACTTATAAATATGCTGTACCCTGTAATTAGAGATAAAATGTTTGATAAGTTTGAGCCTCTTAAAGATAAAGAACTTGAGATGAAAATAGAAAAACTTTTAAGTGGTGTTGGTTTTAAAAGTAGTGGAGTCTTCCAAATTGATGCAAGTAAAAGAGATAACAGATTAAATGCATATTTTGGTGGTTTAGGAAGTACCAAAAGAGTAGTTCTTTATGATACTCTAATAGAAAAACTAAGCCATAATGAACTATTAGCAGTACTAGGACATGAATTGGGTCACTTTAAAAATGGAGATATCTTAAAAAATATTGGTATTATGGGATTGGTTTTATTTGTATTTTTTGCTATTTTTGGTAACTTAACAGGTGAATTGTTTCAAAATTTACAATTGTCAAAAGCTCCTTATTCGATAATTGCACTTTTTCTTATATTCTCACCTATTTTATCTTTTTTCTTAATGCCCTTAATTTCAGCAATAAGTAGACATAATGAATATGCAGCGGACGAATTTGGAAGTAATTTATCATCAAAAGAAGACCTAGTTAGTGCTTTGTTGAAACTTGCAAATGAAAACAAATCCTTTCCACTATCACATCCAGTGTATATTTTCTTTTACTATTCTCATCCTCCTTTAGTTGAACGACTAAAAGAACTTGGATATGAAAAGAATAAAGAAGTTAAATGACTATAACGAACAGTGATATTGTAATTTTTTTAGTTGGTTTAATATTGGGTGCTTTTTGTTTATGGATAATATTAAGACAAAAACATCAACTTGAAATTAGATTACTTATTAATGAGTCTAAACTAAAAATTAGTAATATTGATGATAAACTTCAAAGTGAAAAAAATCACTTTGAAGAAAAAGTACAAATATTAGATAATTCAAAACAACAATTAAAAGAAGAATTTGAAAATCTCTCTAATAAACTTTTTGATCATAATTTAAAGAAGTCCAATACAAACTTAAATGCTGTATTGACACCTTTAAAAGAGCAAATACAGCACTTTGGAAACAGAGTTAATGAAATCTATAGTGATGAAACGAAACAAAGAACAACACTACTTGGTGAAATAAAATATCTAAAAGAGCTAAACAATCAAATAAGTCAAGACGCCATCAATTTAACGCAAGCATTAAAAGGTGAAAACAAAACTCAAGGAGATTGGGGTGAAATGATTTTGTCTCGTCTTTTAGAACAGTCTGGGCTAAATGAAGGAAGAGAGTACACAACACAAAGTTCTTTTACTCTAGAAAATGGAAAAAGACTAAGACCTGATGTAATACTACATTTACCTCAGAACAAAGATATTATTATAGATTCAAAAGTCTCTTTAGTCTCTTATGTAAAATATACTGAGGCAACATCAGTGCAGCAAAAAGATGCAGCTATAAAAGAGTTAACCAATTCACTTAAGTCACATATTAGAGATTTAAGTTCAAAAGAGTATGAAAACATTGAAGCAGTACGAACTCTCGATTTTGTCCTACTTTTTATTCCCATTGAGGCTGCTTTTATGCTGGCTGTCTCAAAAGATCAAACGCTCTTTAAAACTGCATTTGATAACAATATTATGCTTGTGAGTTCCTCAACATTATTTATAACATTAAGAACTATTGAAAATATCTGGCAATATGAATATCAAAATAAAAATGCACAACAAATAGCAAAAAAGGCAGCTGACCTATATGATAAATTTGCAGGTTTTGTTACAGATATTGATGAAATTGGAAAAAATATTAGTAAATCCAATAAATCATATGAAAGTGCCTTAAATAAACTAAGTCTTGGGAAAGGTAATATAATCTCACGTATAGAGGAGTTTAGAGATCTTGAAATTAAACCCAAAAAAAATTTAAGTTAGTAAAGATAATAATTATTACAATAATATTACATTAATAGTGACATTAATATGACAACTTAAATTTTGTTTTGATATAATAAGAAATATAAATATAACTAATTATATAATTTTATTGTGAGTTAATAATGGAAAATTTAGAGAATATATCATTGTTATTTATTGATGATGATGCAGAAACAGCACAAGTATACGTAAGAATGTTAAACAAGTTGATTAGAAATGTTTACGTGGCAAATGATGGTTTAAAAGGCCTTCGGTTATATAAAAAACATAAACCAGATATTATTATAAGTGACATTAAAATGCCAGTAATGAGTGGCTTGGATATGGTTGAAAAAATAAGAGAATCAGATCAAGATACAAAAATAATAATTCTTAGTGCTTATAGTGAAAAAGAGAAACTATTTCATGCTATAAAACTTGGATTAGTGGAATATTTAGTTAAACCTGTTAAAAAGGAAAAGCTTAAAGAATTAATTTATGAAATTTCTGAAAAAATCAATTCTGAACAAAAGATTAAGTTGGCTAATGGGTATAGATTAAATAGCTTCACCAATGAACTTTTTGATATCAATAAAGTTCAAATTAAACTAACAAAAAAAGAGCTCTTGATATTCAAACTATTAAGCAGCAAAAAAGATGGCTTCTTTACTTATGAAAAAATGCTAACTTATGTTTATGGTGATTCAAAAGTGAATTCTAGTATCAATGATGATAATGGAAAATTGAGAACAGTTTTATCTAGATTAAAAACTAAATTAAACTGTGAATTAATTGAATCAATTTATGGTTATGGATATAGGCTAAAAACTGAGAAATAAAAAATGAAACTTATCCCACTCCTATTTATTATGTCTCTTTTTTTAAATGCAAGCATTGTAGAGAAAACACCTTCTGATGTTTTCTCTGTTGTGATGCTTCTAAAACATAAGATTATACAACTAAGATTAGAATCTGGAATTAAAACAAAGCTTCCTAAAGCACCAGTACAATATAACAAAAAACCCAGGCATGTAATTCAGAAGTCTCTTGAAGTACTTACAAAAATAGATAAATATAGAAAAAATAAAAATTTTGGTGAAATATCTATGCCTTTATATCCCTCACGGCAGATCACACCTTCTGATGTCTTTTACATAGTAGAGCGATTGAATCAAGAAGTCTTTTTGTTACTTGAAAATAAAAAACTCCCAAATACACCTGCTTATATAAAATACAAAAATAAAGAGTCAAATGATGTTTATAAGGAACTCTGGGAATTATCACTTGGATTTGACGAATTGTTGGGACAGGGTTTCACTCCAACAGATGTGTATGAGCAAAGTGAAAAAATTATTAAAATTGTTAATTACCTTCAATCTTCACAAGGTATAATTTTAAAAAAAGACAAACCTCATTTAAAAGAAAATCAACACCCAAACCATGCTCTTTATGCATCTATACATCTTATGAGTAAAATTTCGAATTCACAAAAAAAACTTTGGATTGAACCAATGGAGGTTCCTTCCGCGCCTCAACGAGTGATAACACCAACAGAAGTTTATGACTCACTTCAAATTGTAATTGCAGAGCTTCAAAGGATTAAAAGAAGAATAGGCGTTGAGAGGTACTTTGAAATAGAAGAAGTTACAAATGAAAAAACACCAGCAGATGTGGTGCAAAATTTAGAATATATTATAAGTATTTTTCCCAGTTTTTCATTGCAAAGAAATTTAAAACAATTTGAGGTTACCTCACTGGAAAAAAATTCAAATGATATTTATTCTCTTAGTGCGTTTATTTTAAAAAAACTTATGAAACTAAAAGAGTTAAAAGGGGTTAGGGTAAAACCCAAGTTTGTCCCTAAACTCTATGGATTAAAGAATATTCATACCTATGAAAAAATTGTTGAAAACTTGGAAAAAGTAAATAGAATTAAAGAAGAACATGGAATGTTAAGTTCATATATTCCTTCTTCTCTATCAAGAAACATTACACCTGGACAAATTTATGAACTTGTATTAAGGCTTGATGATGAGATGAATATTCTGTTAAATGCACATGGTGTTAAAAATGCCATACCTTGGACTTCTGTTCTTGAAAAACAAATTAGTGAAAATAAAACATCATCAGATGTATACCACAACTTGTCGAAGATTTCAAATTTATTTGATGCAATTCTAGGCTTAGAGTATACCCCTAATGAAACGTATGTTTTGGCAAAACAAATTGAGTACAAAATTGATTTAATCTCTATGTTTTTAAATAAAAAGAATAATCACTTAGTTATCAGTGATGAGAATAAGCAACCAAGTGATGTTTTTGATTTGTCTTTAGAAGTGTATACTATATTAAATAAAATACAAAAAAGAGCAAATATACCTGGTGAGTTAAATATAATTATACCCAAAGATAAAATTGTAACTCCCACAACGGTATATAATTCCTTACGACTAATTAATGCAGCCACAAATGTGTTGAGACTAAATTTTAATATTGAAGAAAAAATCCATGAAGATATGACAGTAACTAATAAAACACCATCAGATGTATATGGTTTACTACAAAATATAAAAGGAAAACTTCTGTTTTTGTTAGAAGATAAAAATTATGAGAATTAATATCTCACAAAAAGTTGCGTTAACAACTTTTTTAACAGCAGGTGCTGGTGTTTTGGTATTTGCATCGCTTACATTCATGGAAGTTAGTGGTTACTTTAAGCAAAATCTTTTAAGCTCTTTGTCTCAAACAGTTCAAAGTGATGCCAATGAAATCATTAACTCGATGAATGAGCTTGAAAATGATATTTTATCTTTATCAAAAAATGAAGCTATTTCAGGAATGATAAGAGCAGATGCGAACAAATTCAAATATGATGCAATAGAAAATGCAACCTATAACAATTGGATAAAAAGATTTAGAAAAGTAATTACAGTAGTTTTAGAACAAAATGAACATTATTATCAAATCAGATTAATTGGTATTAAAGATGGGAAAAGAGAACTCATTAATGCACTTAAACGTAAGGAATCTATTTATTTTAAAAAAGAGGACGAATTAAAGCATCAAAATATTAAAGATAATTTTAATGATAATTTTAATGATAGTTTTAAATTTAAAAAAGGAAAGACATATATATCAGATATTGTCTTAAAGAGGGACCAAGGGGTTGTTTCTAAACCAATTATGCCAATAATTAAAATGTCGCTGCCTATTTATAAAAATGATGAAGTATTTGCTATCTTAGTCATTAATGCAAGTACGAATAGTTTATTTCAATTAGTAAATAAAGATGATGTTGAAGGTGAAAATGTTTTTGTTATAAATAGCATGGGAGATTATTTATATAATAAGGACAAAAGTAAAATGTTTGGGTTTGAGTTTGGACAAAATCATAAACTTCAAAATGAATATGATATATCTTCAATACTTAGTCAAAGTACTAGTAGTCTTAGTTTTTACTCCAGTAATGATATCGCATTAAGTGCCAAAAAAATATATCTTGATAATGAACGTTTTATTGTATACATTAAAACAGCTACTAATAAGTTTTTAAATCAACAATCCTTGAAGTATAAAAAACAGATAACTGTTTATATTGTTATTATAATTATGTTTATTGTTTTATTTACAGCTATTATCACACGCTATTTGACGGTACCAATTATTTTGCTAACCAAAAAAGCAAAAGAAGTAGCTGCTTCTAAAGGTGATGTTATAGTTGACTTTAATGAAATTAACTCTAATGATGAAATTGGAGAACTATCAGATTCACTCAAAGTAATGTTGGATAATCTGCTTGAGTCAAAAAAGGAGATAAAATCCTTTGCTTCATCTCTGGAAACGCAAATTGCTATTAAAACACAAGAATTACAAGAATTAAATGCAGACCTGGAAATAAAGGTTGAAAATGGAATTGAAGAACTTCGTACTAAAGACTCCCTCATTGCACAACAAACAAAATTGGCCTCAATGGGTGAAATGATTGGTTCAATTGCACATCAATGGAGACAACCTCTTAATTCTTTACATATAAATATAGAAATGCTGGAAGAAGATTTTGATGACGAGATGATTGATAAGGTATATTTAGAGCAGTTTATTAAAAAAAATACGCAAACCTTGCAATTTATGTCAAAAACTATTGATGATTTTAGAAATTTTTTCCGTGTAGATAAAGAAAAAATAGATTTTGATATTAAAGAAAAAATTGAAAATACTCTGACAATTCAATCTGCACAACTTAAAGAGTATAATATAGAAGTAATACTAAAAGCGGACACTTTCATTACTAATGGTTTCCCAGGGGAGTTTCAACAAGTTATACTTAATATTGTTAATAATTCAAAAGATGCATTAGTTGAAAATAATATTACAAATGGAACTATAAACATAGAAATACTTACAGGTGATAAAATAGGTACAATTTTTATTGAAGATAATGCTGGTGGTATTTCTTCAAGTGTAATACAAAGAGTTTTTGAACCTTATTTTACAACAAAAGAGCAGGGAAAAGGGACAGGAATGGGCCTTTATATGAGTAAGATGATTATTGAGAAAAATATGAATGGTAAAATTTATGTGGAAAACATTAATGATGGCGTAAGATTTACAATTAAGTTAGGACGAATAAATTGAGTGAAAATATAAAAGAGTTAACAATACTTTATGTTGAAGATGAAAAAGATGTACGAGAGACATTTTCAAGACTATTAAATAAATGGACAAGTAAAGTTTATGTTGCATCAAATGGAGAAGAAGGAATCTCACTTTTTAAGGAATATTCCCCTGATATAGTACTTTCTGATATTAGAATGCCCATAAAAAGTGGAATGGATATGGCCAGAGAAATACGAGAACTAAATAAAACTGTGCCAATTATATTTACAACAGCACATGGCGAAAATAGTTATTTACACAGTGCAATTGAGCTAAATATTAATTCATATTTGCTAAAACCCGTTTCAAAAAATAAATTGAAAGAACAATTAGAATTAAAAGCAAAGTATATTTTATTTGAAAAGAAAAAACAAAGACATAATGAAATGTTGCAAAATGTTATTGATATTGATAAAAATATGGTTTTTGCGACAGATACGAAAAAAATACACTTCGTTAATAAAACAACACTAGATTTTCTGCAAATAAAAGATTACGAAAGTTTTTATAAAAAAACAAGTTGTATTTGTCAACTGTTTGTTGAAAAAGAGGGATATTTACATGATAAACTTTTAGATGAAAATGAATGTTTTTATGATTTGGTTATTAGAACTGATGAATCTAAAAGAGTAGCAATACTTTTTGACTATAAAATGTATACTACAAGAATATTTTATGTGGTTGTCTCAAACATTTGTGATGAAAATAATAATAAACTTAACCTTTATAACTTAACAGATATAACTGAAATGTCTAATGAGCGAGTAGAAATTGAGCATAAAGCATACTTTGATAAATTAACTGATGTATATAATAGAGCGAAGATTGATGAAGTAATTTCTTATAATATTAAACTTTCGCAACGATATAAAAATAATTTTTGTTTGATTCTTATAGACATTGATTTTTTCAAAAAGTTTAATGATACTTATGGACATCAAATTGGAGATGAAGTTTTAATTCTTCTTTCAAGAGCACTTAATAATGCAATTAGAAGAACGGATGTTTTTGCAAGATGGGGAGGGGAAGAATTTGTAATAGTATTGCCTGAAACTAATATGAATGAAGCCATTAATGTCTCAAAATACTTAAGAAAAGTAGTAGAGAAAATTACTCATAAAATTGCAGGTAGTGTTACAGCCAGTTTTGGAATAGCTCAGTTTGATGAAAAAGATGATGCCTCCTTACTTTTTCAAAGAGTGGATAGAGCACTTTACAAAGCTAAAAGAAATGGTAGAAATAGAGTGGAAATTGAAGAATTTATAAATAAACCTGAAGATAAAAGCATATAAGCTTTTATCTTGAAGTTGTTACAATTGATTTAGAAGTAGAATGTCTGCAAAATCTCCTGCTTTTAAACCTAAAGAATCTTCTTTTTGAATTAGCAGTGCAGGTGAGTCCAACATATTAGTTAAAATTGCGCTTGTTCCAGATTTTTTACCATCAAAATTAATTATAAATTCTGAGCCATCATAATTAACATTACAAGCAGAAAAAATAGTTTTAGGCATTTTTAGTGGAAAATCTTGTGTAATTCTAGCTTTTACAATTGGAAGTTGTTCTTTGGCGCCTCTTAATTTATATATCATTGGAAGAAGGTATAATACCGCACATACGGTACTTGAATACGCAAAACCTGGTAATGCGATAATAAGTTTTCCTTCTTTTTTAGCAATGAGTATATGCATGCCTGGTTTTACTTTTACTCCATGGAAAAGTACTTCTGCTCCTAATTCTTCTTTAATTACATCTTGAACAAAGTCATAATCTCCAACAGAAACACCGCCTGTAGTTACAACTATATCAGAAGTACTTAGTGCATTTTTTAACAAAGTAGTAATACTTTGTTTATCATCTTCAACAACACCCATTTGTATTGTATTCGCACCACTTTTTTTAGCTAATGCTTCTATTGTTAAATGATTTGAGCTTCTAATTTGAGCATCATTTGTTTGTGTATCTCCTAGATCAAGTATCTCAGTACCTGTTGAGGCAATGGCAATTGTTGGATTTACATACACTTCTATTTGGGATATATTCAAAGATGCCAATACTCCAACTTCTGCAAATCCAATTTTTGCACCTTTTTTAATCAGTACTTCATTTTCTTTATAATTTTCACCAATATTTCTTGTTGCAAATTTTAAAGGTACTTTTTCATTGATTATAATTGATCCATCTTCAACAGTTACATTTTCAATTGGAATTAAAGTATCACTTCCCTCAGGCATAAGTGATCCTGTAAAGGTTTTAATACAAACTCCACTAGTAACAGAGGATTCAACAACCGTTCCAGCAGGATTATTACCAATTATTTTAATTCTATTATTATCTTGATCTTCAAACTTTATTGCATATCCATCCATACCTGAAGTTGGAAATGCAGGTGAATTGTGATCTGCAATTATATTGGTTGCTAGTACATGATTAATAGCATTTGTCAAAAAAAGTTTTTGCGTTGGAATAGGTCCAAAGTCAATTTTATTTAATATATTTAAAGACTCATCATAGCTTATAAATTTTCTCATTAATTACTCCATATCGATATGCCGTATAGTATCAAATTATAAGTAAAATTGTGTTTATATTGATTTTTAAGAAGATAGGTTTATATATAAACGTAATAATTTTGTAATATTTAATATATATATAAGTAAATATCGTTTAATATTATCTTGATTTGAATTATTTCAAGGAGTTTTGTATGTCTTCAGACTTAATATATCTAATTATAGGTTTATCAATATTTGCATTACTAGGTTATGTATTAGTTACGTATCTTGAAAAAAATAAATTATAAAAATCGTTTGCTGTTACAAACAATCTTTATAATAAGCTTCACCTACAAGTGTACTACACTTTGTCACTATTTTAATTCTTGTTTTGTTAAATGCACTTCTATTATTTCCTGGTTTAAATTCAAACTGAATATATACATATTTATCATCATTTAGATTTCTTACAAATAAATATCTTTTGTCATTCTCTATTATTAAATTTAATTTTGTTTCTGCATAACCTTTAATTTCATATGGTTCACTTAATTTTTTTTCAATATGAGTATTGGTTTTATGTATATTAATCATTTTTTGAGTCAAGTTTTTAATATTATCTGCAAATATAGATACACTTACAAAAGCGGTTAATAGTAGTATTTTTTTCATTTAAGTCCTTATTTTTTATCGTACCACAAATTTAATAAAAGAATTTGTAAATAACACATTTTCAATAAAATTAAACACCTATTTGCCACATTTATTCATTAAACTATTAATATAAATTAATTAAGGATAAACTATGGAACAAGAATTTTTATATCTATCGTTAAGTTTACTTATGTTTGCTTTTTTAAGTTTTTCTGCAATTATATATTTGGAGAAAAAAATTTAGAAATAAGTATCGTTGATAAACTTACAAATTTGGAATAGTACCATTTAAAAGTGAACTTTTAATTTCCAGCACTTGTTTGTTGAATTCTAGAATTTGAGAAGCATCTAACTTATCGGCCAATTCTTCCTCGATCTTTATTTTTATTTCAGCATCATCCAACTTAAGTGTTGCTTGGATGAAATTCATTAGCTCTTGCATATTTTCTGGTTGCATATAGTTTACCTTGGTTTCTTTAATAACTCATAGAAATATTCTATGGCATCTTGTTTATCTTCTGAATCAATTTCTTTTTCCATTCTTATTGACTTTGTAATCATTTTTCTTAATTGTACATCTGTCAAATTCATTGAATGGTTTATAAATGTTTTAAGTTTAACGATTGAATTTAGTTTCGATTGTAATAATGGCTCCATAACTCACCATCCTCTCTTATACACATTTTACTGCATTTAAATTATATTTATATAAATTATATATTCTTACTTTTAATAATAAGAACTTGTTCAAGTAGCATGTTTTTAAATTTGTCATCTATTTTAGAAACACTTTTAATAATATCTTCTATTTGAGCAGATGTCATGCTTTTAGCATGGGGAAGTATTGTTTCTTTAATTGTATCTTGAAATTGAGTGATTTCTTCTGCAGTCATTTAAATCCTTTGTCTAGTCACATTTTATCAAAACAATATTAATCTGTATTGAATAATCAAGGACTTTATTAAATTATACTCATTCAATTTTTAAAAGAAAATAGACATATTTCTCATTTTGTTATATAATATAGGTGTATAAAGATGTACGTCTCGAGGTTAATTATGACTGTTGATGTTAATTTATCACAAACTTTAAATACTCTTATAAAATCCAGATTTTCTAATGAAGTCTCTGACTCCGTTCAGAGATTAATAAGTGGATTGAAAATCAATGATACTTCTGATGACATAGGTGGACAAATAATATCATCACGTCTTGGCAGCATTTCCTCTTCACTCTCGCAAGGAATAGAGAATGGAAACAGCGGTATTGCATTGATTCAGACGTCAAATAAAGCATTAGATAATCAGCTTGATATACTAGACTTAATAAAAGAAAAACTTGTTTCAACCCAAGATGGTAATACAAGCGCTGAAGGTATTGAAGCAATAAGAGTTGATATCACTTCTTTACTAAATACATTTAATGAAATTGCATCAAATACAAACTACAATAATACATACACACTGCAAAAGTCAAACTCCAATAATGATAGTAGTACATCTATCCAAATTACCTTAACTTCTGAGACTAAGAAATCAATCGATACACCTTCAATCAGGTCAAATAGTGAAGGTTTAGCCTTAGATAGTTTAAAAAACTTATCTGTTGGAGAATTATCTGAAACAGTAGCAAAACAGTATGAAGATATCGTTGATACAGCCATTGAAACAATTAAATCTTATTCAGATAGTTTTAATTCATCTCAAAATGAAATTTCAATATCAATTGAAAACTTAACAGGTATAGAAAAGACTACTAGTTTGTCAAAACAAAGTATCCAAAATACAAATATAAATGAAGAAAATGCAATATTAAATAAATTCAAGTTACTAGAAAAAGCAAGCCAGTTTGCAATAGTACAAGCAAATCTGACACAAGCAACTGCATTAAGATTATTAAGTGAACCAATTAGTATTGTTGATAACCAAGATAGTAATACTAATAATAAAGAAGTAAATAGTTTATTTGATAACTACAGTAATTCTAAAGATTTCACAAATTATTCTCCAAGTATTTATCAAGATAAGAAGAATGATAATTCATTTTCAACAGTTTCATATGCACAAGATAGTGATTTATTAACATGATTTAATCATTTACTTTCAGTTTTGAAGAACTTTATGTTATAATCGCGCAAAAATATTAGGAACTATAAGTTGGTATCATTAAGTAAAAAAATTACTAGTGTTGTTGGAAGAACTAATGCTAATTATGAATTAATAAAAGAGGGTGATAGAGTACTTGTTGGATTCTCTGGTGGAAAAGATTCTACTACTTTAATACATGCACTAAATCGTCTCAAGCGAGTTACTCCATTTAACTTTGAGTTTAAAGCTGTAACAGTAACATATGGAATGGGTGAACAAGTTGAGTTTTTAGCACAACATTGTAAAGAACACGGAATTGAGCATGAAATAATTGACACAAAAATTTATGAGTTAGCTGGTGAAAAAATCAGAAAAAATTCGTCTTTTTGTTCATTTTTCTCAAGAATGAGAAGAGGTTACTTATATTCTACTGCAATAGAGCAGGGTTATAATAAATTGGCACTTGGACATCATTTAGATGATGCAATGGAGTCATTTTTTATGAACTTTTTATATAACGGTGCTTTACGATCTATGCCACCTAGATATAAGGCTGAAAACGGCCTTGAGATAATCCGTCCATTGATTTTTTGTAGAGAAAGACAATTAAGAGCATTTGCACAAACAAATGAAATAATGGTTATTGGTGATGAAGCATGTCCTGCAATGAGATTTGATATTAAAATGCCACATGCTAGAGAGGCTACTAAAAAATTATTAGCACAAATGGAAGAAGACAATCCACAAATGTTTGTATCTATGAAAGCTGCCTTTAAAAATATCCAAACATCTACTTTCTTTGATAAGGAATTACTTGACTAGGACTAAAAAATGAAAATATTAGTCTCAGCATGCCTTTTAGGTGAGGACGTGAGATATGATGGTGAAAACTCAGCGGTTGCGTACAATAATTCTTCATCTTTTGGTGAAAAAGAACTTTTTATGGACATAATATGTGAACATGATATTTACTCATTTTGTCCAGAAGTTTCAGCAGGATTACAAACGCCTAGAGATCCAGCAGAAATAGTAAGTGCGATTAAACCTTTTAAAATAATGACAAGTAAAAATGATAATGTAACAATTAATTTTTTGGTTGGTGCAAAAAATGCTCTTGATTTATGTACAGAAGAGGGTATTTCTATTGCCTTGCTTAAGTCAAAATCACCATCATGTGGGAATGAAACTGTTTATGACGGAACTTTCAGTAAAAATTTGGTGACTGGTGCTGGAATGACGGCTAAGCTTTTGATGGAAAATGGAATAAAAGTTTTTAATGAAAATCAAATAAATGAGCTTGCTAAATATTTAAATCCAAGTTTGGACGTGGGTTCAACAAACCCATTTTTAAACCTTAAGCTTTAATATCCAATAATGCATCATGTACTGCATTTTGTGTTTTAATCGCATTTGCATTAGCCTCATATGATATAACAGTTGGTATTTGCTCAACTATTGCATTAATAAGATCAGGTGTAACTTCTTGATTTTGTTTAGTTGTAATTTCATTTGGTTTAGTTACGCTTGTAGCTGAAGCAACATCTTGGGCAAGACCGTTTAATTTTAAATCTAAATTATTCATAGCATTGATACTGTTATTAATTTGCATAATTTCTCCTTTGGATGCCAAGCAACAAATTTTTAAGTTTGCTGATATAGATATATGTGCATCTGAACCGCTCTATCACTTATAGATCTACTTTGAATATCTTTTTTATAACACTATCTAACTCTCACAGTTTTTAGATGAACTTAGAGTATAACTAACCTATATGTTGACATTCATTTATTATAACAGTTAACTTGTTTCTTGACTTTAGATTATTATAACATGTTTTTTTAAACCCCTACCTAACTTAATATGACTAACAATCAAATACTATAAGAATTCCAATAACACCTTGGTCGTAAATATCTATATTTTTGTTTACATTATTTTTAAAGTAAAGATAAGAAAAATTTTAATAACTCAATTTAATAGAAGTTTAGAAAATTTATTATAAAATTGCGTATGTATTTAAATATTTTATATCTTCACAGTGCAACTATTATAATTTTTTCTTTATATATTTTAACAGATAGAATTTATATTCGGAATTTTGTAGAAAAAGTAAAAAGAGAAACCTTTTACAAAAAATCAAGACTTGCTTTGATACTTAATACGTTTTTGATGGTGTTAAGTGGCTTTTATATGCTTTTTTTTGTAACCCTCACCCCTTTTGTTGTTTTAAAGATAATAACAGCGCTATTGCTTTTATACGGCTTTTTTAATTGTCCATTTTATATGAAAAAAGAAGGATGTGAGATTCGAAAGTTTATGTATAGATTTGGAGTGCTTATTTTATTAGTAGTAACTATTATTTTAGGTTTTAATCTTCAACAATGAATGGTGGGTAACTTAACATTCATTGTTGATATGTAAAAATTAGTAGTTTATAGCCACTTTGTAGTTTGGATCATTTTCATTGTACTCACAAAATGGGCCAGCATTTTTAAGAATCTTTTTACAATCTTCACTTAGGTGCCTAATAGACAACTCTTTTCCTGCTTCTTTATATTTTTTTGTAATAGTATCAATGGCTTCAACACCTGAAATATCCATAACTCTTGCATCTTTAAAATCCAATACCACTAACTTAGGGTCATGTTTTAAGTCAAATAGCTCAAAAAATGATGTTGTTGAACCAAAAAACAATGGTCCATCAAATTCGTATATTTTTGTATCATCTCCATCTTTGTAAACTCTTGATCTAACTTTTGAGTGATTCCAAGCAAATACTAAAGCAGAGATAATAATACCTGTGATAACAGCAATTGCAAGGTCAGCAAAGATTGTTATAATTGTAACAGCAACCAGAACAAATTTATCACTGTTTGGCATATGTTTAAATCTGTGTGCACTTTCCCATTCAAATGTTCCAATAGAAACCATGAACATAATTCCAACAAGTACAGCAACAGGAATCAAAGAGATATAATCACTTAGGGCAACCACAAAAGTAATAAGAAGGGTCGCTGCAGTTATAGCAGAGAGTCTTCCCCATCCTCCATTACTAAAGTTAATAATAGATTGACCAATCATTGCACATCCAGCCATTCCACCGAAAAAACCACAAGTAACGTTACCAATACCTTGTGCAATACATTCTTGGTTACCACTACCTCTTTTTCCACCCATTTCATCTAGAACTGAAAGGGTTAATAAAGATTCAATCAAACCAACAAGAGCCACAAGAATTGCATAAGGAAGTACCATAAGTACAGACTCAAAGTTAACGTGTAACGTTGGAAGTGCAAAAGAAGGTAGACTTCCAGAAATATCAGCTAAATCACCAACTCTTTTAGTGTCAAGATCCATGAAAATCACTACACAAGAAATTGCAATGATAGCTACAAGACCAGCAGGAATTGCCTTTGAGACTTTTGGAAAAAATTGAACTATAGCCATAGTACCAATAACTAGGCTATACATAATTAATCCTTCACCTTCGAATAATGGAACTTGAGCTAATGCAATTACAATTGCCAATCCATTAACAAATCCATACATTGCAGGTTGGGGAACCAGTCGTATAAGTTTACCTAATTTAAATGCACCAATAAATATTTGAATAGATCCTGCAATAATGGTTGCTAGTAGAATATATTGTAAAATATAATTACTCAGCTCTCCATTAACAGTTAAAACTTGAATTTCGGAGATAGACAGAGACTCTTTGATTTTGATTCCTAAGCCAACTAGTACAACAGCAATTGCTCCTGTTGCACCACTAATCATTCCTGCTTTTCCACCAATGATTGCAGTTATAATCCCAATAATAAATGCTGTATAT
>ENA-ORXI01001346-ORXI01001346.1-sediment-metagenome-genome-assembly--contig:-NODE-1346-length-19151-cov-7.205620_pt1 | contig 19151 bp, 19 predicted proteins | sample MGYA00237861_ERZ511468 | MGnify/ENA primary metagenome ERZ511468 (study PRJEB26299, sample SAMN06266213) | sediment metagenome | isolation source: Hudson Canyon methane seep mesocosm | place...
TGGGAAATCAATTCCTTGATGATGCAAGACAAGCTGAAGTTTTAATTCACGTTGTTGATATTGCAGGTACTACTGATATCCAAGGCCAATCAATACCTGTTGGAACTCATGATCCTTTGGAAGATGTTGCTTTTGTTCAAGATGAATTTGATCAATGGTTTATTGATATTCTAAAAAGAGAATGGGATAAAATAACTCGTGAAGTGGACCAAAAACGTGCAAAACTTACTGATGGAATTGCAAAAAGATTCAGTGGTTTGGGAATAAAAGATTACCAAGTGCAACAAGTCTTACAAAAACAGGATCTTATCACTATAAATCCAAAAGAATGGAATGATTCCAATATAGAAAATTTTGTTAAAGAACTAAGGAAAAATACTAAACCAATGATAATTGCTGCAAATAAGGCAGATCTCTGTAAAGATCTTGATATTATGAAAAAAATTTCTGATACTGTAATTCCTTGTAGTGCTGAAACTGAATTACTATTAAGAAAAGCCACTAAAGCTGGAATAATTAATTATAATTCTGGTGATAAAGGATTTAAAATTAATTCTGAAAAAGAAATTCCTGTTCCACAACAAAAAGCACTTGATCTAGTTAGTACAATTTTTTCTAAAATTCCATCAACTGGAATTCAAAAAATTCTAAATAGTGCAGTATTTGATTCCTTAAATCTAATTGCTGTTTATCCTGTGGAGGATGAATCTAAATTTACTAATAAGGAGGGTGTAGTTTTCCCTGATACAAAATTACTTCCACCAGACTCTACTGCTAAAGATTTGGCAAGTTTAATCCATGCTGATATTGCAAAAGGCTTTTTGCATGCAATAGACTGTAAAACTAAACAAAGAATCAGTGGTGATCAAAAATTAAAACATGGTGATGTGATCAAAATTGTATCCACATTAAGTAGGGGATAATATGCTTGGTTTGGGAATTGAAAGTACTGCTCATACTTTTTCTTGTTCCATAATTGAAAAAAAAGGGAAGAAGGGTAAAATCCTCTCTGATATCAGAAAAATCTATCGTCCTGAAGCTGGTGAAGGAATTCATCCTAGAGAAGCATCTCGTCATCATATTGAAAATAGTCCTTCTGTATTATCTGAGTGTCTTAAAGAGGCAGATGTATCAATTCAAGATTTAGATATAATTTCATATGCTGCTGGACCTGGATTAGGTCCTTGTCTTCGTGTTGGTGCTGTAGTTGCAAGATCTTTATCTTCATTTTATAAAATTCCAATTTATCCTGTAAATCATGCAATTGGTCATATTGAATTAGGAAAATTACTAACTGATGCACGTGATCCTTTAGTTCTTTTAGTTTCTGGTGGTCATACAATGCTTTTGTCCTTTCTTGATAAACAGTGGAGAGTTTTTGGTGAAACATTAGATATTACATTAGGTCAATTACTTGATCAATTTGGTAGATCAATTGGATTTGCATCCCCTTGTGGAAAAAATATTGAAGAATTAGCATCTACTTCTTCAAATTATATTCCATTACCATACTCAGTTAAAGGAAATGATGTATCTTTCTCTGGATTATTATCTGCAACAAAACCTATTTCTGAAAAAAGTAAAGTTGATGCATGTTATTCTCTTCAAGAAACTGCTTTTGCAATGATTAGTGAAACTGTAGAACGTGCATTATCATTTACATCTAAAAAAGAATTAATGATTGTAGGTGGTGTTGCAGCTAACAAAAGATTATCTGAAATGTTAAAAGATGTATGCAAAAGACATGGTTGCAAATTCTTTGTTGTACCATTACAGTATTCTGGTGATTGTGGTAGTCAAATATGTTGGACTGGACTTTTAGAATCACAAGTTAAAGAAGGTGTTTCATTAAAGGATACATTTGTAACTCAATCTTGGAGATTAGATTCAGTAGTAGTTGATTATTGAGAATCTTTTTGTTCTATTGTTTGCTCTATACTTTTTGCCCAACCTTTTGTATTAAAAACTCCAAATTTGTATGTCTGTTCACCATCATCTATTTTTGCTGTAAAACATACTTTTTTTATAAATAACCCTTCTTTCCATGTTTTTACTATATTTTCTAATGGGACATCAAGTACAGTTTCACCAATACGTTTTGTAAAATCCATTATTCTTGATTTTGTTTTATCGAATGCTAATCTTTTATTTGTTAATGTTAAAATTCCTGGACCTAAGTTATCCTCATTACAATCTTCTTGTTTTATTCTTTTTTCACCATCTTCCATGATTAACTTTTATTGAATTCTTTTGGATATAATGTTAGTGAAATTAATAAAAAAAGGTGCTGAGGCTGATATCTATACGGGTATGTGGAATAATTCTAAATCTATTTTTAAAATTAGAAAAATTAAAAATTATAGAAATTCTTTACTTGATTCAAAAATACGTAAACAACGTACAATTAAAGAATCACAAATACTTTCTCAAGTAAAATCTTTTGGAATACCTTCACCTCTTGTTTATTTTGTTAATTTAGAAAAAAGTATGATTGTAATGCAAGAAATTCCTGGAAAGTCTGTACATGATTTATCTAAATCAAAAATTGTTGAAGTATCTAAAGAAATTGGTAAGTTAGTTGGACTTTTACATAAAAATGGAGTCATGCATGGAGATTTAACAACATCTAATTTCATTTTATTTAAAAATATTATTTACATGATTGATTTTGGACTTTCTCAAAATACAATAAAACCTGAAGATCATGCAGTTGATTTACGATTAATTAAAGAAATTCTAAACAGTGCACATGCAAAAATTATGAAATCTTCTTGGAAAAATTTTCTAATAGGTTACAAATCTATAGTTGGAATTACTTATCAGAGTAAAATAGTAAAATTAGTTTCAGATATTGAAAGTCGTGGTAGGTATGCACAAGTTGTCTAATCTACTCTTTGTATCTTCAAATATTCATAAATTTAAAGAGGCTAAAGAAATTTTAGATTTTTTTGGAATACCAATTCAATTTTTTAAATTAAATTTAGAAGAAATTCAATCAAATTCAATTAAAGAAATAGCAATCAAAAAAGCACAGGCTGCATTTTCAAAATGTAAAAAACCTTTGATTATTGAAGATGATGGACTCCATATTGATTCTCTTGATGGATTTCCTGGTCCTTACTCATCTTATGCTCACAAAACTATTGGAAATAAAGGAATTCTTAATTTGTTGAAACAAAATAGAAATGCAAAATTTATTTCAACTATTGCATATTGTGATAAAAATAGGTTAGAATCTTTTGAAGCAAAATTAGATGGGACTATATCTAAATCCCAAAAAGGAAAAGGTTGGGGGTATGATCCAATTTTTATTCCAAAAAATACAAAGAAAACTTTTGCTCAATTAAATGAGAAAAATATTATTTCACATAGATATAAAGCACTAAAAAAATTTTCTAATTGGTATTTGCATAAGTAGGAATCCAACGATCAATAAATCGTTCGTTATTTTGTAAAATTGATATTCTTGAAACAAGACTTTCATCCATAATTGAAAATATTTTACTCTGTTTAGCTATTTGCTCACTGAATTTTTTTACTTCATGCATCTCTAGCATATTTTCATGTTCCAGCCTATTGGTTGAACGTCCAATATGCATGTATGATTTAATTTCAATAAAATGTGGACTTGCTTTTCTAAACATATCTGCAAACGCTGGTATCATTTCTTTTTGATCATTATAATTTCTAATCAATGTAATTCTCAAAACTGTTCGTGTATCTAGATTTTTTAACATGTCAAGTGTACGATTCCATCTTTCCCATGAATCATCATATTTTGGTTTGTTTATTTTTAAAAATGATTCATAGTCTGCAGCATTAGTTGATAAATACAATTGTGTTGGTAATGCATCTTCATCTTGTAATTTTTGAATCATATCTGGTTCTTGTCCATTTGTTACAAGAAAAATTGATTTTGTTGCTTCAAGTGATTTTAGATATTTAATTAATTCTGGTAATTTTGGATACATTGTTGGTTCACCTGAAAGTGAAATTGCATAATGACTTGGTAGTAATGATTCATCTAATCTTTGTTTATCGTTTCTTGAATCTCCATAAAATCCATCAATTAATTTTTTTCTTTCAGCCATTAATTTAGTTAAAATTTGTTCAGGTTCTGCAACTTGTTCAGGCTCCATTTTCATTGAATCATAAAATTCCATTGGCCTCCAACAATATACACAACGATTTTCACAATGCATTCCAGCTGGTGAAAATTCCATACATTGATGAGTTGAAATTCCATAAAATTTGTGCTTATAACAACTTCCTTCATGTTTGAATGATTTTTTGGTCCAATGACACAATTCAACTGTTGAGTGATCTGCTACGCCATACTTTGCTTTTTTAAGTTGAGCAGCTATGGATGGTTTAATTTGAATAAGATTTTCATCGTCATTATCTACAATTTCTCCAGAACAACTCATACATTGAACTTTGATTTGATTTACTTAAATTCATTTAGATGCATTTATAGTAAAAAATAGTACATTTTTTGAACTTAAAGTGTAATTTAATAACTGGAATTACTGATAATAATCATAAATTGAAAGTCAAATATGCTATCATATTTTTGTTCTTGCTTGGTTCTACACTAAGTATTTCTATTTCACCTATTTTGGCTGCATCTGATATTGATAATGATGGCGTTTTAGATAATATTGATAGTTGCCCTCGTCTTCAAGAAGATTATTTTGGTGATATTGATGGCTGCCCTTCTCAAAATGTAGCATGGTTAGATGCTGATAATGACTTGATTCCTGATAATTTAGATCTGTGTCCAAATGTTGCTGAAAATTATAATGGTTTCCAAGATGAAGACGGTTGTCCTGATGATAATTCTACTGAATTAATTTTTGATCAAGATTCTGATACTATTCCTGATTTAGAAGATCATTGTCCACTATTACCTGAAACTTACAACAACTTTGAAGATGAAGACGGTTGCCCTGATATGCTTGCAACTGATTCTGACTTTGATGGTGTTCAAGACTTTTTAGATTTATGTCCTGATACTCTTGAAACTTGGAATGGATTTGCAGATTATGATGGCTGTCCTGATGAAGTCATAAATCTTGATTCTGATTATGATGGTATTTTAGATATTGATGATCAATGTATTAATGAGCGTGAACGTTACAATAACTTTGAAGATGAAGACGGTTGCCCTGATATGTCTCCTTATGTAGAATCTCTTGATTCTGATTCTGATGGTATTAGAGATACTATTGACTTTTGTGTATATGAAAAAGAAACTTACAATAATTATCAAGACACTGACGGTTGTCCTGATGACGTATCTACAGAATTATTTTCTAATCATATGATGTTAGATGCAGACAATGATGGGTATTCTAATTTGGATGAATTTCAAGCAGGTACTTCACCTAATGATCCACTGCAATATCCGCAAGACCCTTGTCTAAGCCCTAATAGTTTACAGGATATTATTATTAATAATTATCAATATGCAGATACTGATAATTTTATTTGTCAAGCATCAAACAGCATTAGTGTGGGAGGTGATGTTCGCTTTAGTGGAGGGACGCAGGCAAATTTTAATGCGCCACTTATTCGCTTAACGCCGAATGTTAGTGTGCCTTTAGGTAGCCGGGTTATATTTAGTAGTCAATAAGTAGTTAAGGGTAATGGGTTTAACCCCTAATTTTAGGTTGCAGTTTTTGTTGGTACAATACAAATAGGCTCTGCCGTTTTAGTGTAAAAGCTAGTTACATTCTCTTCTAAGCTATTTTCTTAAAATGTAAGTATTTGAGTAATTAGGTAGTGGTTGATGTTTGGGCAGAAGTAGAGCTTAGTAATTTGGATTAGGCAGTGAATACCTTAGTAAAAGCAGTTAAATGATTGAAACTTTGTAGCTACACGGTATGCCTGAATGGTCGGTTGAAATTATAAAGCAGATTTAGGTAATTTCTATAAACACAAATTTCATTGCTTTAGTTGAGTTTAGCCTTTGTTTGCAGTAGGTTGATAAATAACCTCTAACACGACAAAATATTTTAGCGCCATCGTCACTCCGAAAACACCCTGATATTTTCTGATGAACTTTGGTCATTCGAATAGCGTTTTCTGCTGCATTATTAGTAAATGGCACACAAGCATTTGTCATGAAGCGCAATACATCCTCTTCATAATTAATAAGCCTTTCTAATAAGTTTCTCGCCTTGCTACATTTTGTTTTGTTCGCCCTCGCTTTGCCACGGCTGGCTTATCGGGTGGCGGCCATTCAATTTCTGCTTTACCGAGCAATTTCCTGTATTGTATTTGCCTTCGTCCCGCTTCTTTACATGACAGTATGCCACCCACATCATTGACAGCACTATTCAGTTTTTCAAGCAACTGTTTCATTTCATGTACCCACCTCTGCTGATCTTACTCCCAGGCACGGGTCAATTCTCTCAAATAGTGTGCATTATAAAGCGAATGAGTACAGTCATATTTATAATAAGGCTTCCAGTGATCATGACATAAAATGCCAGTATAACGAGGTAGTATACCAATCTAGTTCATAGCCTCCGGTCCACGCTTAGTACGGGGAAAGAAATGAGTCCATTCTTCATTAGATGCTCTATGCAACCAATGCCCTTTTCCATTAATATTGATGCCCGTTTCATCGGCATGAAGGCAGGCTGATGCCACCAGCTTTTCTTTCCTAATAGACTCAAACTCAGTCACGACGCGTGAAATGTCAATATCGAATACCTGTCGCGATTTAACACCATCTTCCGTATACCGACCTTTCGATAAGGTGCTTCGGTCATCCTTAATTCGAAAATGTATTTATGTAAACTAATAAAAAATGCATCCTTCCCTAAAAATCTAATACATCAGAGCTCGGCCTTGCTCAGATCCATTAACATTGCAAACTGCGTCACTTTTTATCTACTGTAAACAATTGCCACCAATCTATCTTAATAAAATGTAAACTTGTGTCACCATGCTGCAATTACTTCTATCTCCCCAACTAGATCTATCTTCTTATCACAGACAATAAAGTTATTACAGCTATAGCAAACTTAATATAAAACCCTATTTATAGCCCCGTCAATGTTCAGGCCAACCGACACCAGACACATTAAGAGAGACAATAACAATCTAACATTGAAGTTTTTGGGGCTATTAATTTATTACAGGGCTCAACATAATTTATACTATTAATTGTTACTTGATTTTACTTTATCCATAATTTTTACTACAAACTCTATAGCATCGTTTTCGTTACATATAGATAAAATAGTGAAAAGTTGGATTGATGAAATGGGCTTGATACCTCGCTCAATTTTTGAAATATATGCCGCATCTAAATTTAACTTATCACCAAATTCTACTTGAGTTAAATCTAGCACTTTTCTTAATTGTTTAATTTCAAGGCCAATAATTGACTTGATTTGGTAATTATCCATCTTATCCAAAACTATATACCTAAGGATTGCCTACTAATATTTATTTGTAAATGGTGACAATCTAAGGTTTAATATAGAAGGTCCTTAAGGACCTATTTAAGAATTCATATTTTTCCCATAGATAAAGCAATGAATGCGGATAATAATTTTACTTTGGCTGCTAAATGTATTGTGTTTTACTTTTAGCAAACAATATGGATATAGTTTATGAGCATTTCATCCTTGCTTAAAAAATAAAATGGCATTTAGCTATTTTCGAATAGCTAGACCTAAGTCTAGACTTTATAGATAAACATGAATGATGAATTAAAAAACGTATTATTTAAAAAATTTCCATCTTTATATGTAGAACAAGAAGATCAAAGTATATTTCAACCAGTAGAACTTCAATGTCAAGCAGGCTGGTTCTGTCTTATTGAGACAGTTTCTGAAGTCATGGTGAAACGCTCATTAATGATTAAAGTAATCAGAGTATATAAACAACAAGGGAGACTTAAATTTGATGTCTCAAACTGTCCCCATAAAGATAGAGATTTTATTGCTGGAGTGATTAAAATGGCACATGTAGTGTCTGGCATTTGCTGTGAAGAATGTTCATTACAAGGTGAGATGTTTAACGGAAATGCAATTTCATCACGCTGTGTTAAACATGGAGGAGTTCGACTTCATTTTTTAAAGCGAAGAAAAAATGTCGATCTGCCTTTTAATACAATAGATATAGGCAAAATGTGGCGTGAAATGATTATAAAATTATTTCTACAATTCCAAATGATGAAAATAGATAAAAAAAGCCCTGAGGTAGTGTTAACGCGAGTAGAAACGAAAGCAGGTAAGTTAAATATTAAGTACACGGGGGGAAATGATATGACAAACGGGATGGTAACGTTATTTTTATCCTACGCTGAAAAAATAGATGCCGAGACGGGTAAAATAATTAAAAAACATTAAATGATTTTAATGCGACTAAATCACGACTAGAAAGTTAAATTATTGAAGTTTTAATTTAGAGGCTGACCAGATGAACTTTACTGTTAGAGGTTTGTTTATAGAAACGATACATAAATTACCACATTTTTTAATTTTTTTTAAAAAGTATAAATTTATATAAATAACAAATCATGTGAACTAACTTTAAATTAATCAATGCATTATATCTAATTTGACTTTTTAAAAAACCGCGTTAAACTACGCTTAACATTAAGTATTAAACATTACCAAAATAAAGGAGAGCAGTATGAATACGATTAAAACCATCACTATTTTATTAGTGACTGCCCCTTTGTGCTTGCGAATTATTATCGCAACCAAAACTAACTAGTACCCCGAAAATACAAATAACTGGGGCTGCATGGTTCCGGTGATTCTTTTCTTTTTTCTTCCTAAGAAATATTCAAAACAACATTGGCGTCATGCTCTTAAAAGAGAGAAGACCACATGCTCAACAAAAATGAAATTCTGTTTGCTGGTGATCCACATGGATGCTTTGCAAACGTAGTGTCAGCTGTATTCAAATACAAACCAAAAGCCGTTGTTTTGCTTGGCGACTACAACCTTGAAGCGCCTCTTGAACAGTATTTACAAGCGATCATTGGCCTAGTGAAAATCTATTGGATACCAGGCAATCACGATTTCGATAGTATTTTAGAATATGAAAACTTGTATTTTTCAGCGCTCAGCTATAACAACCTTCATCTTAAAGTCATCGAGATAGAAGGGGTAAGAATCGCAGGCCTGGGCGGTATTTTCATGGGCCGAAATTGGCGACCAGGCGAATTGGTCAAATGGCAAGACAAACAGCATTGGCTAAAATGCAAACCATCGAATGTAAAGAAAATACCACTTCATCTTGAGCATTCCATTTGGCATCACGAATATGAAAAAATGAAAGAGAAAATCAAGGCTGATATTTTAGTCACTCATGAAGCACCGAGCACACACAGGCACGGCTACAAAGCCTTGGATGAGCTGGCTGAGGCGATTGGAGCTAAGCATGTTTTTCATGGCCATCATCATCGATATTATCACGACAAATTAAGTAATGGTATAAGCGTGACGGGCACATCAATAGGCGGCATAGCAAATCTCGCCGGTGAAGAATTAATAGCAAGAATTAGGTATTGAAAATGATATACGGAATACAAAAACCATTGGATTATGATTTAGCAACAATCATAATCCAATGGTCAATCAAACAAGTGATTTACAGCTCAAATGAAGAGCCAACGCATCATCTTGTCGGCTATGTGATGAGCGAAGGTGCGGGGCGAACAACATCAGCGATTCAATCTTTTGATAAAGAAAAGATGCTGGTAACAACGAACTCAGGTCGCGTTTACAGACTACAAGGTAAATCAGGTAACAACAGTGATGCAGATTATGTATGGAATTTTTGGAAATCACATAACAATGCAAGAAATGAAAAAGATGTGACTAACGAATACTGGACAGAAGAATGAAAATAATATGGTGTACTGATATACATTTGAACTTTGTTGACTTGTTCAAGCTAAATGCTTTTTGTCGAAAAATCACTTCGCTTAAACCTGATGTAGTATTGATCGCGGGAGATATTGCTGAGTCTGATGGTATCGTTGAAATGCTGTTAGCACTTGAGAGAGAAATACAATGTCCAATATATTTCGTTCTTGGAAACCATGATTATTACGAGTCTTCAATTAAAGATGTGCGCAAGCGAGTCATAAGAACAAGCAATGAGTCATCATATCTTCAGTATTTAACGAACACAGGCATTATTAAGTTAACACCGGACACTTGTTTGATTGGCCATGATTCATGGTCTGATGGGCGCTATGGTGATTATTTGAACTCAGATATTATGCTGAATGATTATGTGATGATCGAAGAGTTTAAAGGTTTAGATAAACCATCAAGATTTAAAAAATTAAATAAATTAGGTGATGAAGCGGCTGTTTTCTTTCGAGAAAAATTGAGTGAAGCATTACTAAGTTATCAACATATTTTAATCCTGACGCACGTTCCGCCATTTCCAGAATCGTGTTGGCATGAAGGTCATTTATCTGATGATGATTTTCTTCCTCACTTCAGTTGCAAGGCCACTGGGGATGTTTTTATTGAGATGATGAGCAAACACCCTGATAAGAATATGACTGTTCTTTGCGGTCATACGCATAGTGGTGGAATTGCTCAAATTGCACCAAATATCTCTGTTAGAACAGCTGGAGCTGTTTATCGGCAGCCAAATATTCAAGATCCAATTTTAATCAAAGAATAATTAGCAGAACATGGTGAACTAATGACAGCCAGATTTTTAGATATAGAAGCCAGCAGCTTATCAATGGACAGCTATCCGATCGAAGTGGCTTGGTCAGATAATTTTGGCAAAATTGAGAGTCATCTAATCAACCCATATTGCGTTGATTATTGGGATGACTGGGATTATAACGCGCAACAAATACACGGAATAAGCAGAACGCAATGCAGGGAAGACGGTATCTCTCCTAAAAAACTTTGTCACAGAATGGAGAACTCAATTGCGCAAGGAGAGATAATTTATGCAGATGGAGGACCGTTCGACAAAAACTGGATCGATGTGCTTTTTCAAGAAGGAACACAACTTGGCTATGCAAAATTCGATATCGTTCATAGCGATGCTGTGATGTTGCCACTGTTGCAAAAAACAGAAACCGATGAAAAGAAATGTTGGCAGCTGTATGAACAATTAAAGCTTGAAGCAAGAAAAATGGTGAATGGCAGACATCGAGCCACAGTTGATGTTCAATATCTGATAGAGCTTTATAGGTTATGCGTCTCAGTTACCCATAGTTTATAGATAGATTAAACATATTTATAACGGTTACTCATGTAAGAGGTAATGAGAATGGATGAAATAAATAATTCTAAACAGCTTAATACACACAAGCAGGAAAAAAACAGCCCTGAAAATCAAAATTTATCAATAACCGGAGCTCATCAACTTGATATTAATCCTGATCTGACAGGTTTATCTCTTGATGACTTAATCATTCAATTTCAAGAGGTTGATAGACAGTATCATTTATTAAAAGGGGAAATATTATTAGAAGCAAGAGGTCGTTTTCTCTCAGATAAAGAATTTGGAAAGTGGATTTCTAGTCACTCATCGTGGGTGGGTAGCCAGCAATCAAGAAATAGATTGATGCACCTTGCTGATTTTTTTCGAGATGACCATGATATGTCTGGTATCACAATATCAGCGGCATATGAGATTAGTGCGCCTGTTAATCGTGATAAAGCACAAGAGGTGTATGAAAAAGTCCATGGTAAAAACTTAGCGGTAAAAGAAGTGAAAGCATTATTCACTGAAACAGCAGGTAAGGCGGTTAAAAAAGACAAACAGAAAGAAAGTGTAGAAAATGAGCCTAAAGGTAATCCTCCTATTGAACCTATTGAACCCAGTGATCAAGTAGACTTAATAGTTATTAAAATTATTGATAAAATAATGGCGAAAAAATCAGATTCATTTAAGATTGATGTTTTAAAAAGAGCTATGCAATATATTGAAAACAAGAACCTCCAGGGATAAATGTTTCGGTATTAGTTATTGATTGTTGGTTCTTGGCTTATTTTTCGAAAGGCCATCATTGCCTCAGAGTAAAAACTCGAATTTATCCAAAACTGCCTTTTTTAAGCGTACTTTTGGGTTATAGATAGGTCATTGTCTCCGATAACTTTATTTAATTAATGATGATGCAAAAGGTAATGCCGAAACATTATTATATATGCAAAATGAGATGGGTTTGAAAATAGGAATTCCCTAATTATTCTCAATAAAACACATTTTTGAGTTCTATGGGGCGGTGGCAGTCTTCCAATATTGTATCAATTTTTAAAAATATCAGTCTCTCATTGTTACATATGCAAATAAAACTGATCCACAAACGGGAGAGAGATTATAGTGAATGATCTTTGCGGATTTTTAATTAATCGTTAATGTCCTATCTATCACTTAATGACTAAACACAATTTAGCATCTAAATACTGGAAATATATTTCTATATAAATGAAATTATAATGACAATTGTCGAACTCAATCATACTTAAATATGAAGAAAAGCATGACTTTTTACCTGAAGGTAAGGGGATATTAATTAGATTAAAATGTTGATTTAACAACCTTAGGTCTTAAAGGGTTAGATCTTCAGTGTCAAGGAATTGATAGGCAGTCGTATTTATTAAGGGGTAGGGTTTTATTAGAAGTGAGAAAGCGAATTTCTTCAGATATAAAATTCGGACAATGGGTTTTTACCCACCGATTAAATGTGGGCAGTCAACAAGCGAGAGATAAATTAATACACCTCGCCGAATTTTTTAAGGTGATATTGAAAAAAATGGCATTTCGATAACAGCCTCAACGTTGTGAAAGCTGACAGTAAACAATCTGTGGGTTACACTATTAATAGCCATGTTATTTAATTAACTATTTATCACGGTACTCCCTAGCTTTTGTTAAAGCTGCTGAAAGCGGGGATTTATCGATAAACCGCATTGGATCAATATTATTCTGTCGTGCGACCATCGCTGCATAAGCAAGGCGTTCACGCTCCCTTTCAAGCTCTTTTTCAAGTTGTTTTATGCGATCCTTCAGTAGCTTAATTTGCATCTCTGTTTGAGTTGCTTGGCTGCGCTCAAGACTGTATTCCTTTTCACCATGAATATATCCTTTAACAATCGCTTGAACACGAGTGTATTCGGCTTTGAAGTCTTTGTTGCGCCAAAGTGTAACTTTTGATGCCTCAACTCGATCAGTGATGTAATCCCATTTAAACTTCTTAGCTTCAATAAGTTGGCGTTCAAAGTGAGACAGAATGTCGTAAGCCTTTTGTAACTCTTCAGCTTTTATTGCCATGATTAATCCTCACCACATTGAAAAGGGCAGTCCTCTGGATAATCACCTTCTTGCTCAAAAGGTAAAAAGTCGTTATCCTCACTGTGCCCATCTCTGTTATCTACCAAAGATTGACGGACCTCAAGTACTTTGGAAGCCTGAGTCCATATGGTCATATGGTGTTGAAGATGAAGTTCTGCCCCTTCTATCTTTTTTTCAACTGCATGACCTAGTCTCTGCAACATTCTTTCAGCCTTATCGCGTTCAGCTGAAAGTTTGGTTACTTGGGCTTCGTCATAAAGGTCTAAAGCGAAGTGTTTGCATCCATTGCCATTATTACCAGTGAGGCACTTCATATTCATGTCGCATGGCTTTAGGAACATGGGCCGAGTACACAAGCCCGTGGGAGTGTAATGGGCTGTGGCTAGTTCTTGATCTAAGTACTCATCGATGTTTTCAAGCGGAATTTTATTTTCAACCCATTTGCGTACTTGATTTGCTATGGCACCCGCGAAACGATTTGTATCTTTGAGCATGGCATCTTTGATTTTTATTGCTCGCTCACGGCCAGAGTTATGGTCATAGTGGTCTCCCTGAGTTGCGGTTCGCCCCATCCATCGGTTCACTACTTCAGCACTGGCTCCAGCTCTAAATAGACTTGATGTTTGCCAGTGTCGGCCCATATGGCTCTGCCACTGATCTGAAAGTTTATTATCAGTTGATATTCCATAGCGTACAAATATACCATCAAGATGGTCGTTGCCCTTAATTGCATGGATTAATCCGGAGTAACCAAAAATTTCTGTTACTAACCCGCGAGAGGTGCCTTTGTAGGGGCGAAGGAAAAGATATTCAGAGACCTTTTGTTTGATCTTAAAGCTTTTTGATTGAATAACGATTGATTTGGTTTCTGGAGTAGATTCTATGCCGCTATTTGAATCAGATTGCTCTTCATCCTTGATTTGATTTTCGAGTTCTTGCTCTAACGAGTAGTTAACTTCATCGTAGCGCTGTTTTATTGAAACATGTATTGAGTTTTGTTCAAGGAGGTACATCTTCGCTGGGCGATAGCGAACGTTATCACTACCCTCTAGTGTTTTCACATAATAACGCTCTTTGTTTAATACTATCAAACCTTTTAGATCTCTCTTTTCTATATTGCTAGCCGCTAGGTGTGATTCAAATAAGTCGGGAAAGAGCTGGTTAAAAGAGTAAAGGTCGATGTATTTGCTGCTATCGAACCCACCCCCAGCATAAGACTCAATGAGTTCGCGGGCATTATCAACAGGGATAGCGCTGACAGGACGGCGACCAGCATCATAATCTTCCAGTGGAGTAAAATTGTAACAAGTGGATTTTCCACCTTGCATCTTAACCCAGAAACGTTTAAAAGATTTATCTCCTGACTGTTGACGGTGTAACTTTCTTCCATGTATAACTTCAAGTAGCTCTCCATCAGTTACAAAATTCAAGCGTTCCGCTTTTTTCTCATTAATGAAATTGAGGATCGACTGACCTGTGATATGGTAGACACTTTTTGTTTTGCCTAGCTTAGTTTCAACCATTTCTACCCCCCAGTCCTGTATCCGTTTGCGTACTTCGGATTTGTTAGGGCTGGTAAACCGAATGGGTTCAGGGAAAAGGTCGTTTAACTCCCAAACATCATAGTTATGGTTTGGATCAATAACGTCTGTTGTTTTCCATTTCTCATCACCTCTGATTCGTAAGTCTTTAAGTAGGTCGTCCAAATCGTCTAGGCGGTCCTGAACTTCACGCCGCTTGTTGGAATGATAATCTGATAAGCGGCGACTTACTTCGATCAATCGCCCCGTTGTTTCAAGCTCTTTTGCTACCAGGCGGTATGGGGCGCTTAAAGTGGTTATACGCTCTATAACGTCAGTTAAAAGGTTACGCCAATTCTCAGGAACATAGCGAGCCATTGGCATTGACCCTTTCTCTGTCCATACTTTGATATACATCTCACCATCAAGCATTATCAATGGGTCAACAGGTAAACGCAGGACTTCTCCAATTCTGAGCCCTATTGCAAATTGGAATGCTTGTGAGTAAATTGCAAGCAGGTCACTTTCATGGCGAGGTGTACTGTTTTGAATTAATTCAGCGGCCCATTTTACTTGGATAATTGACCTAATAAGGTCTTGCTGAGGCATGCGTTTTGGTAATGCAGGATTGGTTTTTTTAGGCGCTTTAATTCTGTCAATTATTGTTGTTAACAGATCCTCATTAGTCAGCCATCCGACTATTTTATTAAGTCCATTAATGAAGTCCGTGATGTCGGCTGGAGTGTTTTGTTTTGCATCTTTTACGGCTTTCTCATAAGTATCCTGAGTTATGTCGTGGACAGACTCTACACCTATTTTATTTAATGTGGCGAAGGGTCTAATTAAACTTCGAATGTGTGAAAAGCTATATAGTCCCTTGCCCCTGTAATCGTAACAACACTTTACAAGGTAAACCTTAGCGATCAGAGTTACCCCCTCATTCCATGGAATTGATCCGCTTACAAAGAGAGTGTTGTTGCCCTTATATTTCCATTTAGAATCTTCCCAATCACTCTTGAAAATATTTAGTGACTTAAATCTATCTTTAGCCTTCGGGATAAGGATTGAGACTTGTGTTTGTGCTGCTAATTCGCGACTTTTTGGTAGTAGGGCGATTTTATTCATCAAGGAAATCCTCTAGATAAGTGGGTTCAAATGTCGTATCGTTAGCAAAAGATGGCTGGTAGGACTGTGTATCGTTTAAATCTACAGCGTAGACTCCTTCTGAGTAAGCAATAGCAGCATCACATCCAGCAACTGCTTCATCAAGTTGACGTGCCATTTGCCCTGTTGTCTGTTCGCGTAAAAGTGAGCGTTGCTCCTCAATATAGGTTTTAGCGTTAGCATGTGCAGATATGTCTTTGGATGGACAAAATTGATCACAGGAGTAGCAGGCAACGGCTGGTTCCAAATGACACGTGGATCCCTTGTGGCATTTTCCCACGCTTGTAAAAGCAGTTAACTCAATAATGTTTTCTCCATAAATATTGTCCTCCTCCACGTCTTGACGCATCCAGGCAGAAGCAAACTGCTTTTGCTCAACGCGTTTTTCTGTCGCTTTCTCCAGAAGTTCCCATAGTTCTCTCGTGTTTTTAAAGTAGTGCTTCACAGAGCCCAGATGGCTGTGATCAAGTAATTCTGCTACTTCAGCTTCGGTAAAGCCTTCAAGCACTGCATTGGTTCCGACAGTGTATCGGAAACGATAGGCGTTCAAGCTGAAGGGGGCTCCAGTACGAGGTGAAAGTCCAATCCAGCTTTTCATCTGCTTAAGCCGCCAGTCCAACGCATTAGAAGAAACGTGCATGGCAAAATCTTTTTTATCGCCTTTGTAGAGGTCGTCATAGGGACTCTTTACCCATTGATCTTGATACTGTAGTCCTGATTCCCAGCGCCGTTGAAAAAGCGGAGGTTCATCTTGCTCAAATGAGTTTACATATTGCCGATTGGAGTCGATCATTTTTTCAATAGTATCTGCTAGCTCTGAGCTTAGAACACGCTTGGTAAACTCAGTTCTGCGCCATTGTTTTTTTTGTTTTACCCGAGGGACATTGAGCCAAGCGGCTCCAGTTGTTGGGTCTCGGATAAAGTCTTTCTCTTTTAGAAGGCATAATTGGATCGGTCGGAATCCAAAATCTCTGTAAAGCCACATTATAATACGGCTGTCTAACGGAGTTTCTGTGTTATGGAGAGCCTGATTAATGCGTGTGAGCTCTTCTCTTGTAAATGGCCCCATTTCGTCACACATGGTATAAAGGCGAAAATACGCGTTTTGCCGATTCGCTACTCCTGTATTTATTAAGTCTTGAGCAAGATCAAGCGAGAGACCTTCGGTTTCATAGGCAACTAAGAACATAATTAATCGCCTAACAAACGAAACGTTTATTGACTCCAAAGCTTGACGGGTAAATAACTCATCCAGCGCTTTATTGATATCTTTACTCTGAAGATAATATCCTTGAAACCTTTCTAGAACTCTCTCCAAATGGAAAAGAGTCTTGGTTGAATAATGTCTAAATGACCATAAAAGAAAGCTTTCAATTGCCTCGTCAATGTCGTTATTGCCTGTAAAAAATCGATTTGAACGTAGTTTTGCAACGCTTCCGGTGTCATCAGGAAATACAATTTCGTCTAACCAATTTCCAACTGCATCTTTAATTTCGACGCGGTAATTGAAGCGTGTCGAAATGAAACGCTCGCTTTCTGATAGGGCTATAGCTAGATAAGGTTTATCTGAAGCGGTCGCTATGGCTTCGGTAGTGAGGATTTTAGCCGAATTATCTACCATTATTGCTCTCCTTATTGTTGTTATTGGCACCTGATAAAATATTCTCTTGGAGCGATACAGTTATCGCTGCAACACGTCTTTCGATTGATCCTGCTGGGTATTTCGCTACCATCTGACTGCCCCTTGCCCAGCCACCAGCATATTCCTGAAGAACTGATTTGTATGAACTCTTCATGATAGGTCCTAAGTTGGGATCAATCGATTCATCCAATGAGTCATTTAGAAGATCATGAAAGCTATTTCGTAGCCTATGAGGACTGAGAAGACCTTTATATTCGGGGAAGGCTTGTGTGATTTTTTCGGTTATCTTATTGGGAGAGTCGACTGAAAGAGGCTTGCCCTTATCGCGTGTTGAAAGAAATAGATGTGAGGCCTTTTTGTACCCTTTAAACTGAGGTCTGATAATTTTAGCGTAATGAAGAATGAGATCAGCGATATCATTGCTTAAGGCAACTTTCCGCCCCTTAGTTTTTATGGATGGGGCTTTTTTATGTGCATATGCAACGGGAAGGGGGGTGTCGTTCTTCACGATTTCAAAATACTTATCTCGCCCAAGTAGAGAGAGATGGTTCATCTGAAGTAGAAGTGATTCAGAGCGACGATTGCCTCCTAAAATCATAGTCAACAGGAGTATGAAATTGCGCCACTTAACTCGCTCCGATTTGAAGGGGTTTAATTCATTCTCAGGCAGTGGGTTTATGATTTCAAAGAATTTTGCACGAAGCTCAGGCGTTAGTCCAATTAGCGTTTTACCTGTGGTTTTATATGGTGCTGAAGAGTGAATTTTAAAGTTATAATCCATAACCTGTTTTTTGTTTTTTGAGTGATTTAATCTCTCAGGATCATTAGCTGTTCTGTTTTGATAGAAGTTCCATAACCACGAAATGAAGTTACGCGCATGAATATATCGAAGTCTGTAGGTTCCTGCAGCTCGCACTTCTCCCGTCGTGGGATTAGCTGAAATGTAAGTTGAGAGACTTTCAATTTCACCTATATTAAGTATCTCAAGCCTAGAAAGGCGATTATGAAGGTCTATAGATGACTCTGCACAAAACTCGTAAAGCGTTTTAATACCTTTTGCAGTTATCTCTAGTGAGGCTATTTTCACTCCTGAGTTGAACCTACTCATAAGATAACCTGCGCTGATTAACTCGAGTTCATTGTCACAGATAATCAGAGGTATTTTTATACTGCCTAGTTTATCGAAAGCAGTGTATCTAATTTGTAGTTTCATAATGGCAAAATGAAATCAATAAAATTCAGCGGAGGTTTTTTATTGTAGCTGGAAAGGCTTTTTGCGTCAAATAATGAAACGAAATATTCTTGTGTAAGGTTATTGTTTGAATTTGGATAAAATGAAACAATAAAAAAGGTCTCCTGTTCCTTGGGACCTTTATAAATTGTTGTTTTTAAATAAATTTTATCAGTTATCCACAGAAAAATGAAACACTTTAAATTTTTGTCGGGTTTTTAACCGACAGCAGCACCCAATTTAAAGATAGGTAAATACATAGCGACAATTAAACCACCCACTAAGG
>ENA-ORXI01001349-ORXI01001349.1-sediment-metagenome-genome-assembly--contig:-NODE-1349-length-19116-cov-10.835916_pt1 | contig 19116 bp, 14 predicted proteins | sample MGYA00237861_ERZ511468 | MGnify/ENA primary metagenome ERZ511468 (study PRJEB26299, sample SAMN06266213) | sediment metagenome | isolation source: Hudson Canyon methane seep mesocosm | place...
CATAACCGACTATGCCGATTTCTTCATCTTTGGCATCTTTCTTATTGGCATCTATCCAGGCATCAGGCACATGCGGTAGTACTTCTTTTTTAAAGTAGGCTTCGTTGATGGCGTTGACCGTTTGGCTTGGATCTAGGGCGACGTTTTCATTATCACGTAAATCACTGTCAGGCTTATATTCAATCGTTTGTCCATTGAGCTCAAACAAGCCATAAAAGGGATTGGCTGTGGTTTTATGGATTTTTTTAATCACTTTTTCGGCGTTTTGGTTTTTCCAGCTGACTGCATTGGTGATTTGTTTTTTCTCTTTAGTTTCAAGCTTACTGCCTGTTGCTTTGAGTGCTGCATCATAAGCATTCATATCATCATGCTGTGCTGTGCCGATGTTTTGTTGCAATTGTTTGGCTTTAAGCAGGGTTTGTTTTTGACTTGCCCAGATTTTGATATCCAGCAGGTCTTTAATCTGTTTTTCTTTTAGTTCGCTAAAGTGGCTTTTAATATGTTTACGAATGCTTTCTTCATGCTCACCTAGTACACCATACAATTCACAGTCTTCATCATCAGACCAGTTTGTTCCATATTCAGCATAAGCCCATTTCATAACCGCATTTAATGGCTTGGGTGCAAAGCGTAATTCAGCAATGCGTTCATCGCTGAATTGATAGGATTCTCTTAAAGGTCTTTCTATAGTGATACGGCGATAGCCAAACTCATGCGTGTTAAATATTTTGCTGGAGAAAGTTTTAGGGGCTTCTGTTTTTGGGTTGGCTGATTGGCGACCACGATTACTTTTTTGTTCAGTGGGTTTATCTAGCACTTGGGCATCGACTACTTCAAATGCGCCAAAGCTACGGGTAATGGTGGCAATATCAGTTTCAGCCATGACATTACGCTTAGAACCCAGTGATTTACGCATTTTACCGCAAAGGTTTACACCATTAATCAGCTGCACTTTTCCTTTGCGCTGTTCGGCTTTTTTATTGGATAACACCCAGACATAAGTAGCGATACCTGTGTTATAGAACATATCCGTCGGTAAGGCGACAATGGCTTCTAATAAATCGGCTTCCAAAATATAACGACGAATTTCGGATTCACCTGAACCTGCGCCACCGGTAAATAAAGGTGAACCATTAAGAATAATACCAATTCTTGCACCGCCTTGTTCTGCGCCTCTGAATTTACTGATCAAGTGTAAGAGGAATAATAATGAGCCGTCTGACACTCTGGGTAAACCTGGACCAAATCGTCCATCAAAACCTTTTAAGGTATTTTCATCTTTAATAACCTGTTCGATCTTTTTCCAGTCCACACCAAAAGGCGGATTGGAGAGCATGTAATCAAACTTATCAGCATAGAGTTGATCATTCGATAAAGTATTGCCCAATTTGATATTGCTAACATCCTGGCCTTTAATCAGCATGTCGGCTTTACAGATGGCGTAACTTTCTGGGTTAAGTTCTTGCCCAAATGCCCGCATTACTGCTTGAGGGTTTAATTCATGCACGTATTCCATGCCTGATGATAGAAAACCACCTGTGCCTGCTGTGGGGTCGTATATGGTGCGAATAATGCCGGCTTTGGTTAAAGCATCATCATCCTCCATGAATACTAAAGCCGTTGTCAGGCGAATAATGTCCCTCGGAGTGAAGTGTTCTCCAGCTGTATCATTTGAACTTTCAGCAAAACGCCTGATGAGCTCTTCAAACACTAAACCCATATCATGGTTAGAGATTGCTTTAGGGCTTAAATCCGTTTGCCTTACTTTTTGTACAATTTTGTATAGCAGGTCTGCATCATTAAGCTGGCCAATAAATTCAGCAAAGTTGAAGTATTCAAATATCTCTCTGGCATCTTTTGAAAAACCTTGAATATAAGATTCCAGGTTATCTTTAATCCCTGCTTCACCCAACTTGGATAGGTCCATTTTGGAAGTGTTAAAAAATGATAAGCCATTAGTTGCTCGTAATAGCATTTTTCTTGTGCTTCTTCGGGTAAGCCCATGGCTTGGACTTATTCATATTCTGCTAAGACTTTTTCTTTACTGTCCTCTAACACACCTTCCAAGCGACGTAATAAGGTGAACGGTAAAATCACACGACCATACTGGCTTTGTTTGAAATCACCACGTAATAAGTCAGCTAATGACCAGATGAAAGCAGCTAGGTTGTTGGGTGTTTGACTCATAAATTGTTCGTTGTTGTCTGTATAAGGACAGCATCGAGGAGGTCGTAATCCATACGTGTTTGTCCATTAAATAATTTGATAATGTTGATTATAGTGCTTAATCAGCATTCTGTATGCCATATAAGCGTTTCAGCGCATCGATTGAGTATCCATAATCTAGAGCTTTCATCGGCATACGGTTCAATCGATAGATTATTTTTGGCAACATACAATGACTAACACCTCCATCTTGCTGGATTGCATCTTGCAAAATCACTCATTAAAGCTGCTATGTCACCAAAATAAGTTTTTCGTTTACTTACTCCCAGTTGCTCAAATAGTCCAGTTAACAGCTTATTAGATGCCTTATCTTTACCGATGCTAGACAGGTAGCAGGCCAAAGCTGATTGACATAAAAAACAATCAAAAGATCAAAACCAGTAGATTCTGTTCGAATAAATGTACCATTTTTGTACCAGTACATATTAACAAACCGATGTAACAGTAATATAACTGTAGTAGAGATAATAGGTCATTGGCATTGTCTCAATTAGCTATTTATTTTGAAGGAAGACTAGACCAGGTTTTGGGTATTTAAATTACACCTGACACAGAATTTTGAATGCTCTCCATTTTCCGTGTCGCTAAAAAACAATACCGCTTAACCCTAGTTTTAAATAATTTTTATTTTACCAACTTGTCGTCTTTCCATATACCTTGGTCACGCCTACCGTCTGAATAAGTTTTTATCCCATATCCATTCATTTTGTCATCTTTCCACATACCTTCGTAACGGTTACCATTTTTCCATGTAAAGACTCCTTGCCCATTTCTTACCCCATTTTTATACATACCTTCGTGACGACCGCCACTTTTAAAAATAAACAGGCCATGTCCAATCTTTTTGTCATCTTTCCACATTCCTTCGTAGCGATTACCGCTTGAATAATTTTTTACCCCATAACCATTCATTTTGTCATCGCTCCACATCCCTTCGTAACGGTCACCATTTTTCCATGTAAAGACTCCTTGCCCACTTCTTACCCCATCTTTATACAGACCTTCGTGACGATTGCCATTTTTAAAAATAAACACGCCTTGCCCAATCTTTTTGTCATCCTTCCACATTCCTTCGTAGCGATTACCACCTGAATAAGTTTTTATCCCATAACCATTCATTTTGTCATATTTCCACATCCCTTCGTAACGGTCACCATCTTTCCATATAAATACTCCCGGCCCACTTCTTACCCCATCTTTATACAGACCTTCGTGACGATTGCCATTTTTAAAAGTAAACACGCCTTGCCCATTTTTTTTCCCACCCTTGAATTGTCCCTCATAACGATTACCATTGTCATAGTTGACTACCTTAAAGTCTCGTTTTTTGATTGTTTTCTCATAAAGAGGTATCAGGTACACATCTTGAACTTTATCTCCTTTACCTAGCTCTATCCATTCTGTATGTCGCTGATAACCCGTATGAGTGACTTCAATATTATATTGACCGGGCTTGAGCTTCATTCCTTGTTGATATCTGGGCCCGATGTTTATTATTCTAATTTTTGCATTGTCTGGACTGGTGTTGATGGTCAGACTGTACTTTTCTAGTGTCGTTTGTTGCTGTGGTTCAACAACCACGACATTTCCACCTCGTCTAATTTTTAGCTTGGCTAAACGAGCAAACTTTCCTGCTGGGTACTCTTCCAGATAACTCTCAAAATAATCAGAAGAAGTTTCATTTTTGATACTTTCCCAAAATAGCATTTCAGCCTGATCTATATTTACTGTTGGAGCTGTAATCGTTACAGTCTTTGCTTGCGGAACATTGATGGTGAAGTAAAAATCACCCAGCATCACACCTGACTGCCACGGTAACTGTTTCTTATTTGTTGATTTGTATACTTTATTAGCAGTAGTTTTAAATACTTTTTCTACTGTAAACCCAGGAGTATCCATGGCTTTAAGTAGATGCTGTGTAAATAATCCATTACGTCCAGATCCATCAGCGGCCACATCCCCCGGCGAGGTTGCATAGAGTATTAAAGAGCCTTTAGGAGGATTCATTTCAGCCAACCCACGACTTGCTGAGCGAAAACTACGAGCAAAGGGATTGTTTCGACAGGCATCTAAAATAACCATATTAAGGTTATTACCAGCGTATTCCATGCCACTCATCACCCGTCCAGCATCAACCGCTTCATATTTGACGTCACCTTCACCATTTATATTGGCATTGAGTGGAATCAGATAATTCCTGCCGCCTACCTCAATCCCATGTCCAGCAAAGAAAAAAAGACCTACCGCATTTTTTTCATTCAGTTGTTTGCTAAATTGGGCAATGCTCTGCTCCATTTGCCTTTGATTGGCATTAGTCAGTGTAGTCACCTTAAAATCTTTCTTTCTTAACAACGCCGACATATCCTTGGCATCATTGATTGGGTTTTTTAATGCACCTATGTTAGATCCATAGTTACTGTTGCCTATTACCAGAGCATAACGTTGAGCGTGGGCACTTGGTACTAATACTATAAGTAATAGACTCAATAATAGTCTTTGCATTATTCCTTCCATCTAATTTTGTGAGCTTGCATTGACTCTAAGTGGTCAAAAACTCAACCATCATGCAACAGTTGTTATTAGCTATGCAAATGGTTTTCCAACATTCTACCAATCAGCTTTTCGAGGCGCTCAACCTTCTTTCATTGGACAAGAAAATTTTAAGCTCAATTCTAACATTTATACATTTTCCTTATTACGTACGAGTTTCAGCTATTTAACAATATCACCGACTTAGCTGTTATCCGTCATCTCGGCAGGGATTCACATTTTGCTATCCTGCATAATGCCCTTTGGGTCAATGCAAATCTGTTCCAGACAGATTTGTGCCGAGATCCAGAATCCAAGGATGGTATGGTTATATAAACAAGTCTATGCTAATGATTCAGACCGTACTTCCCTATACACTGGATACCAGCGATCCTTGCGGGTATGACGGGACCAGGGGTTCGTTTAGTGGGCTGAAGCTCTTGAATAACAAAACCGTAAGCCGTTGATTTTGTTATTCTCTGATTGGTGGCCGTAAGCGGCCTAATTCGCTTATGGCTAATCAGGAATAGCTTAATTATTTACTGGCTAAATATGTCATTAATAATGATATTCTGTAGGAAAAGAGTACTCGGACTATTGCAATGGATTTTGTAGACAAACAAACACGCTCCAGAATGTAAGAATACCAAGCCTGAGATGACCATTCGATCTTTATTGCATCGTCAGGGCTTCCGCTTCCGAATCCACGATAAATCATTACCCGGCACATCTGATCTTGTTTTCAGGAAACATAAGGCGGTGATTTTTGTTCATGGTTGTTACTGGCATAGGCATCTGAACTGTAAATTAACAAGCTCGCCCAAACAAAACATAGAATTTTGGACAAAGAAATTTAATGCAACAATAGCCAGAGATGGGGTCGTTTATTTTAAATTAAAAACCTTGGGCTGGAGAGTGGCTGTTATTTGGGAATGCGCTATTCGTGATAAAGCTCATTTACCTGACTATATCAATACTTTGACTGTTTGGTTAAAATCAGAGAGTGAGTATATTGAGATTCCTGAGTTTTTTGCCGAGCTTGAGTGATTTGTATATAGATACAGTAGTGATGTGTTCCTATCTTTTTTGGTTTTGGTCGCGGCCAATAGGCCCCTCCTACTTTTTGCATAATTTAATCATGGTTTCTGCAATGGGGGAAAATTCCGGGTGCTGTTGGGCTAAGTCATTTATTAGCGGTATTGTTTGTATTGCAGCGTGCTCGACTTCATTAACCGCTTGTTCAATTTTTTTTCTATTCAACCCGCAATGCTGTATGGCAAATTGTTGTAATACTTTCCACTTTGGCCAGCGTTTTGATCCTGTCAGGCTTAATGCCATCGTGTCATTTGGCAGGTAAGGTGCCGTACTGACAATATCAAATATTGGGGCTAATTGTCGTTCAACTGCTGGCATTTGGCCTAATTTGTAATTCTGTAAGTGTGGATAGGTAATACCAATATTTTTCAAATGTGCATCGCCATTACGGACCCGTATATTAAGCAATGTTAATTTAAAAAAATCATAGAGTGCCTGCTGTAGATACATAGGGGAAACAAATTGGCGAATGGTATTGGCACAAGATTCTAAACTGGCATCATATTTTTCTTTTGTGCCTTTTCCTTGCAAGACACAAAAATCCTCAAAGCCTACTGGTTCGCCCTGAGAGTTAAGGTCAAAGCGTTTGCTTACTAATAATTTTCCATTATCACTTAAATAGGTTTCTGGTACCTGTAACCCAGCGCAGCGTGCCAAGGTTAAACAGGCATATTCATTACAGCCCAGTTCTGGATATTCTTTGCCCCAGCTTTTTACAATATAGGATTGTATTATTAAGCTGGCTTTGGTTTTAATGTCTGTTAAAGGCTCATCGAGCATATCTATTAGAAATTTTGGTTGCACACCGGCAACCCCAGAACTTGATGCAAAGCGAGTTAATAACTGATCAAACAAAGTAGCATCATCACTTCCTAGTAGAGTCTTTAAATCTGGAAGTGTTTTTTCTGATGTCAGTAATGGCTGCTCAGCTATTGTATATGCAATTCGACCTATCTGGTTTGCCCCTATCACAGCTAACATGGTTAAATCATTACTTCCATACTGCTTGGCTGTTGCACGCTCTATTGCCAGGCGTAAATGTCCTTCAGGCAAATTCATTTGAAACACTGGATGCAAATCCTGATAGCTATAACTTTCCGTTCGCATGGGCATAGTCAGCGACAAAGCTTCTGTTGCATTGTAATGGTAACTTAAAATATGTTTGCCATCCGCTTTAGCTAATCTCCCCGCCATCTGCCCTGCCATGTATACATCAATTTCAGCCATTAGTTTGTTTCGTCCTTAAATGCTTGTAATTCATCTAACGTCGGTAGTCCTTGATCTTTTATAACAAGGGCTTTACCTAACAGGCCAAGTACTCGTTGTACCTTGCGAATACCAATATCAGAATAATTATTGCGCTCTAAAGCGCCTATCGTGGTTCGATCCAAACCTGATAGTTCTGCCAATTTTTGCTGGCTCCAGCCTTTTTGCTTACGGAGTATTCGTATTTGCTGGCTGATTGTGTCTAAATTATTGGCATTCACTTTGTCTTTGATTTCTGATGGTTATATTCATCAATATTAGCATAATGGCTAATAAAGATGAATATAATCATCTTTTGTCTTGCTTCGGTTGTGGCCAATAGGCCCCCTTCTACCTGCATTTTCCATATTCATACTGACTGACCACGGTAGGAGGGACCTTTGGTCGCGACCACTCTTGATCTTACAGCCAGGTTGCATCCCATAAAGGATAATCCGCTACTGATTTTACTATGCCTGCTCTCAGTGGGTTGGCGATTATGTATCTTGCCATTTGTTGCAGATCTTCCTCTTTTCTTACTGCGTGATCATGATAGCCATCTTGCCATAAAGGTTGGCTATTCGTTAATTCACCTTGTTCTCTACGTGTTTTTTGTATTTTATATCCTGATGAGCCTTTTACACTTTTCATGACTTCTGCAAGACTAGTATCGTTTTGTAAAGCAAATAGCCAATGAAAATGATCTGGCATAATGACAAAGGCCAAGCTGTTTACTTTTTGTTGTTGATGCAGGTGTTTCATTGCCAGAACAATCATTCTGCCTAAAAAGAAGCTGGTGAATATTTTTTGTCGTTTGTGGGTAACCGTAGTGACTAGGTAAATCTGCTGGTTTTCAGAATAACGACCTTTTCTTAAATCTTTGGCATGGGGATTTGTTTTTCTGAAAGTCATGTTTTGATTGTAGAGGCTTATTGCTACAATTCAACTTTGTGGGAGGAGGAGATAGTCGCGATTTTTTTGGTCTTGTCTTGGTCGCGGCCAAAGGCCCCTCCTACCCATTATAATATTCTGGTGTAACTGCTTATTGCCACAATTTCACTTGTGATGGGCTTTATTAATGTCATGTTTAATTTATTCTATCATTCGGCTTGGTAGGAGGGGCCTATTGGTCGCGACCAGAGGTCCCTCCTACTTTTTTGTGAACCATTTGTATAGGGCGGGGATGACTAACAGTGTGAGCAATGTTGAAGTAACTAGTCCACCAACCACTACGGTGGCTAATGGTTTTTGTACTTCTGAACCTGTACCCGTTGCTAATAACAAGGGAATTAACCCTAATGCTGTCGTTATGGCTGTCATCAAAACAGGCCTCACTCTTAGACAGGCCCCTTTAATCGAGGCTTCATCAATCGATAAACCCTCTTTCACTAATTGATTTAAGTAGATCATCAGCACCATGCCATTTTCCAGGGCTATGCCAAATAAGGCAATAAACCCTACTGATGCAGGGACTGAAAGGTTTTGTCCACTGACCCATAATGCAAGTACGCCACCGACAAGCGCCAAAGGAATATTTAACAGAATTAAGGCTGCATTTTTTAGTGAGCCAAAACTGCTATATAACAACAAAGAGATAATAATTAAAGTAACCGGGATAACGACAGCTAGACGCTTATTTGCTTCTTGCTGCAAGCGAAATTGCCCTCCCCATTTAGTAAAATATCCAGGGGGAAGCTTTATGTCATTATCAATCACTTGCTGCGCTTCTTCTACAAAAGACACAATATCTCGATCGATCACATTGGCTTGAATACTGATGAATCGTTGATTATTCTCTCTGGTGATTTGCCTTGGCCCGACAATTTCTTCAATCGTTGCCACTTGCGCCAAAGGGACTTTAATCCCTTCTGGGCCACTGATTAATAAGTTTCGCAAGGCTTCAAGCGAATCCCTATGTTGTTTTTGATACCGCACCAAAATATCATAACGCCTTATGCCTTCAAAAACCTGACCAGCAGTTACCCCACCTATTGCACTGCTAATAACTTCTTGAACATCTGCTAAATTAAGTCCATAACGGGCAATAGCGTGGCGGTCTGGGGTAATCACAAGTTGCGGAGTACCTGAGACCTGGTCGACCTGCACATCTGCAGCACCCTCTACTTTTTTGATTACTTCAGCAATTTCATTCGCTTTTGCTTTTAGTTGCTGTAAATCATCACCAAATAATTTAACCGCTAACTCAGCTCTTACCCCTTCAAGTAATTCATCAACTGTCATTTCGATGGGTTGCGTTAAATTAGCTGTTATGCCCGGCAAATCAGCCACTACCTTACGAATTTCTTTTTCGATAAAAGCTTGATCAGCTGATTGACGCCATTCATCCTTCTCTTTAAGAATAATATACATTTCTGCAGAGTTGATTGGATCTGCATGTGCTCCAACTTCTCCACGCCCTATACGGCTAGTCACTTCCATCACTTCAGGAATTTGTAGCAATCGTCGCTCGACAATGAGTGTATTACGTTTACTTTCGTTAATTGAAATGGATGGCGCCATGGTCAGGCGAACAACAATGGTACCTTCTTGTAATTTTGGGGTAAATTCAGAGCCTAAAAATGGAAATATTACTGCGCCAATAAAAACTAAACCAGCGGCCATAGCAACTGCCAGCTTTCGATTATTAACAAAGTATTCCACTAAGGGACGATAAGGTGTTATCAGAGCATTGAGAATACGCTCATCCATACTGGGTTCTGCTTGTTTTTCTTGTGGCTTCCGTCTCATCAATAAATCTGACAAAACCGGAGCCAGGAATAAGGTATAAAGCAAAGAGCCCATCATAGCCAAAGCGACGGTATATGCTAACGGTCTAAAGGTTTTACCTTCCACCCCTTCCAAAGTAAACAAAGGTAAAAAAACGATGATAATAATGGCAATAGCAAATAAAATAGGCTGACCCACTTCACGACAAGCTCGACCAACAATCTGTAATCTTGGCTCCTGTGGATCGGACTCTCTTAATAATCGGTCAACATTTTCCACCATAACAATAGTGCCATCGACCATCATGCCTATAGCAATAGCCAATCCTCCCAAGGACATTAAATTGGCTGACATGCCTAAAAACCCCATGGCAATAAAGGCAAACATCACCGAAAAAGGAATGGAAAATGCCACCACAATGCTAGGCCGAAAACCGCCCATAAAGATAAGTAACACCAAGGCGACCAACACAACACCTTGCACTAAGGCATTATTGACTGTGCCAACAGCTGATTCAACAATATCCTTCTGCTGATAATAAGGCACAATACTGACACCTTCTGGCAGTGTTTTATTTATGTCCTGTATTTTTTGTTCAACTCGATTAATAACGGTTGATGCATTGCTGCCATATAATTTAACAGCCATACCTGCAACCACTTCACCCTCGCCATTACGGGTTTGTAGCCCTCGCCGTATGGCACCCCCTATTTTGATCTCAGCCAGTTCTGATAAATAAACAGGACGACCGTCATCTGTTTTAACCACTACATTTTCAATATCAGCAATGCCTTTTGCCAATCCGACAGAACGAATAATGAACTGCTCTCCATTTTTTTCTAAATATTGCGCACCAACATTTAGATTATTAGCCCGCACACGTTCAATCAATTCATTGAGTGAAATTTTGTAACGTAGCAGAGCATCTGGGTCTACAACTATCTGAAATTGTTTTTCAAAGCCTCCAATACCAAGAACTTCTGTCACTCCTTTGACTGTTTGCAAATTAAACTTAACAATCCAGTCTTGCATGGTACGTAAATCTTCCAGTGAATATTTGCCAGTATCATCTTTTAGATAATAAAACAGCACCAAGCCCATGCCTGTCGAGATTGGCCCCATTTCTGGTTCACCAAAACTTTCGGGGATCTGGTCTTTGGCTTCTTGTAAGCGTTCTCCAACCAATTGCCGAGCAAAATAGATATCCACTTCATCCTGAAAGTAAATATTAATAACTGACAACCCAAAATTTGAAACTGACCTGATTTTCTCTATGCTTGGTAAACCAGTCATGGCCGCTTCAACAGGATAGGTCACATACATTTCAATTTCTTCAGGTGCCAAACCTTCGGTAATCGTGAATACCTGAACCAGATTAGGTGATACATCAGGAAACGCATCAACGGGTAAGCCTTGGTAACTGCGATAACCTGTTGCCATAACTAAAATGGCAAGAAACAGCATTAACAGTCGACTACGCAGGGATAAGTTAATTATTTGATTGATCATAATAAATCCTTGCTGTTAATGACTGTGACCATGACCAAAGCTACTTTTTTGCGATTGCGCTTTTAATACAAAGGCATTTTCACTCACATAGATTTGCCCTGGCATTAATCCTTGCAAAACTTCAACTTGCTGCTGATCTCTTCGTCCAACTTGTATCGCTTGCGGTTCAAACTCACCTTCTGCATGCTGCACAAAGACGATGACTTGTCCGTCTATTGTTTGTAGTGCAGATAAAGGAATAACAATCTCTGCTTTTGCCTGAGCAATACTGACTTTACCGCTAACAAACAAACCAGGACGCCAATATCCAGTTTTATTATCAAGTACCACTCGCGCAGTTGCACTTCGTGTTGTTTCATCCAGCACTGGGCTCAGCCAACTAATACGACTAAGTGATGAGCTTTGCTGATCAGCCAGTCCAAAACGGGTATTGACTGTGACTTTTTGTCCTTGCTGAAGAAATGGCAAATCCTTTTGATAAACCGTCAGATTAACCCAAACCTGAGATAAATCAGCTACAGTAAAGCTACGAGAATCCATTTCTAAAACCTCACCCAAGGCAGCATGCTTTTCAATAATGACACCTTCCGAAGGTGCTCTCAACTCATACAGAGTCAGGTTTTTATCAGCATCATCCAATATAGATCTAATCGATTTTTCTGATAAACCAATCGCCATCAACCGTTGTTGAGCAGCCTTTCGCTTAATGGACATTTCAGCCTGAACTTGTTTGGCAGCCAGGTAGTTTCGTTTTGCAGTCACCTTGCTTCTATATAAATCTCTCTCACGTCTATGATTAGCATTAGCTAATTGATACAAACTGTCCGCAGCAACATATTGAGCTTTTGCATCAGCTAAATCACGACTGGATAATACTGCCAATAAATCTCCCGTGTTTACCTTATCCCCAAGATGTTTAAAAACCTGATGTACAACACCTGCCACTCGAGGAATAACATGATACAAACGCTCTGGAGCAACAATAACTTCGCCTGTTAGATCCAGGGTTTTATTAATTTCTCCAGGTTTTGCCTGGGCGAGACGAATAGAAAACTCTTGCAATTCAGCTGCTGAAACCTTGAGTTTGTGTTCTTTGTGTTCATCATGACCTTCATGGCTATGCTGAGTATCAACCTTGTTATTTTTCTCTAGATGCTGGTGATCATGTTCATCAGCGATAACAATGGATTGAGTACTAAAATATAATACACACAATACAATGTAACTAAGGAGCTTAAGCTGTTTGTTGATATGACTTTTCTTTACTTGAGCATTCACTGAACTTCCCATTTAAAATAATACAATTTTTCTCATCGACGATGCTTGAGAGCTAAATTTATAATGAGGCATTAAAGGCCTTCGCTGATCAATTCATGAACTCGTAGCTCATGAATTGATCAGGGATCTCCTAAAAAAATAAAGTACTGGGGACAATAGAAAAAGCGTTGATAATTAAATAGGCTATGTCACCGTTAAGTGTGGGTTTTGTGGCTCTTAAACCCTCTCCTGCTGGAGAGGGTTGGGGTGAGGAGAAAATAAATAGCATGTAATTCAAAATTTCTTTTTTATCTCTTGATTTATAAGAGAATATTAAAGAAGAAGGGAATTGCTTTATTTCTCCTCACCCCTCCCTCTCCAGCAGGAGAGGGCTTTTAAGAGCGTTTTCAACACTTAACGATGACATAGCCATTAAATCCGATAGACCATGAACTGACTACAGCTTATCTTTTGGAAATTATTTAGGGGATTTATTAACCTAATTACAACTCAGCCTGTGGTTTGTTCAAAACCATAAATATCAATATTAACTAACAAGCTTTTAATCGTTTTGAATCCAGCATTTATCAAATGCCAAGGTCTAGACAATAGGGGGGCGGAATGAGGGTAAGGTATTTCTGGAGTACCAGAAACTAGAATATTGGGAGGAATTAATCGGGCTTTGTAGAAAAATGTTTTCAACCACAAAAGAAGAAGCGGCTATTGTCTGGCCAATATGTCCGCCATGATCATAGCTACAAACACCACAATGCGAATTATGATTATGCTCTTCTGCAACCGTTAGATGACTTTCTGTATGCTCATGTTCTGCAGAAAAAGCCTGATGCAACTGATCTGCATTATTAGTAGACAAGTCATGAATATCCGTCACCATCCAGGTAGACATCCAAAAAGTCAAAAATGCTAGAAAATAAATACTCAATCGCTTCATACGATGAATGATAACAATAATCAGTAAAAGTTCAAGTCAGTTTTATTGGCTATTGCTGATATAAAAAAGGGGTAAAATGATGCCGGAAAAGCTGTAGCCGAAACTTTATTTAAGTCACGGCTATAGCCTCTCCTATCTCTAAACGGTTATATCACTAAAGGTTGTGATACCCCGTTTCTTCATGCAGAACAATATCCAGACCTTCAACTTCTTCATCACCTGAAACACGCAAACCAATGAATATATCAATTATTTTCAAAATTACGAAGCTAAAAACAGCACTCCAGACAATAGTCACACCAACAGCCAATGCTTGAACACCCACTTGATCCATAATGGATACACCGTCAGCCAGACCTAATCCTCCCAGGCTGCTTGCAGCAAAAACCCCTGTTAATAGTGAGCCAGTAATACCACCAACGCCATGCACTGGGAAAACATCTAATGAATCATCTATTTTTAATACGCGCTTAATATATTGAGTGGCATAAAAACATACCAGACCTGCGGCAATACCAATGGCTAATGCACCTGCTGGACCAACAAAACCAGAAGCTGGTGTTATAGTTCCTAAACCAGCAACCATACCAGTCACAATACCTAATACACTTGGTTTACCAAATTTGATCCACTCAATAAACATCCAGGTCAATGAGCCTGCAGCTGCACCAATATGCGTCACTAACATTGCCATGCCTGCAGCACCATCAGCTGTCAATGCGCTACCCGCATTAAAGCCAAACCATCCGACCCATAGCATACCCGCACCAGTAACGACCATAGGCATATTATGCGGAGGCATTGGTGTCGTTGGAAAACCTTTTCTGTTTCCTAACACTAGTGCAGTCACTAACGCAGCAACACCAGCATTTACATGAATAACAATACCACCAGCAAAATCCATTGCGCCCATATCGGCTAACCAGCCGCCACCCCAAATCCAGTGACAAACAGGCATATAAACAACAATTAGCCATAATGCACTAAACCAGAGCATTGCTGAGAACTTCATTCTTTCAGCAAAACCACCGACTATCAAAGCGGGTGTAATAATAGCGAACGTCATTTGAAACATAAAAAAGACTGTTTCAGGTATATCCCCAGTTAAGGTATCTGTCCCTAAATCGGGCATAAAAACCTTAGATGCACCACCAATAAACTTCTGCAAATCACCTCCATCTGCAAAAATAAAACTGTATACACCCGCTAACCATAAAATAGAAACAATACAGGTAATTGCAAAACACTGCATTAACACAGACAGTACGTTTTTACTTCTAACCAGACCTGCATAAAACAAGGACAAACCTGGTAGCGTCATAAATAAAACTAACGCTGTTGAAGTTAATACCCAGGCAGTATTTGCTTGATTCAACTCATCTGCACTTGCAATGCTCGGTAGCAACAACAAGCCCAATAGTAATTTATAATTGTGTTTAAAATTCATTTATCTATCTATTAATACTTTTCTTGGTTTATTTATCAATCAACAACTTATGTGATTAAATAGCATCGGCCCCAGTTTCACCCGTTCTAATTCGTATAACCTGCTCCAGGTTTGATACAAATATTTTTCCATCACCTATTTTGCCTGTATTTGCTGCTTTTACTATTGTTTCTATTGCCTGCTCTACAACATCTTCAGCGACTGCAATCTCCAATTTAACTTTAGGCAAAAAGTCCACCACATACTCAGCTCCTCTATACAGCTCCGTATGTCCTTTTTGTCGTCCAAAACCTTTAACTTCTGTAACTGTCACACCTGTCACGCCAATTTCAGATAAGCCTTCTCTAACATCATCTAGTTTAAATGGTTTTATTATTGCTGTTATTAGTTTCATCTTTCTTCCTAGTTATATTTTTTTGTAAGCCTAGAATCACGCACAAAATTTACTTAACAAATTGTCCAAGCTATCTCTATGCCTGTTCTTTAATGCCTCTGATAGAGGCAATTGTCCCATCATAGTGAATTACGGCCCAACATACAAATACCACATACCAAAATAGTGCAATAACTTAAAAAATATTTTATTTTAACGCAAAAAAAACGGGTGCAATCAATGCACCCGCTCTTAAAGCTGCCTATTAAAAATATTCTATATTAGCCTTTACTAGAATCCGTAAATTCAGGGTAAGCTTCCATTCCACATTCAGAATAATCAACACCTTGATATTCGTCTTCTTCACTTACACGAATACCCATAACCATTTTAAGGATGTACCAAGTAATTAAACTTGCAATAAATACAAAGCTAAAAATGGCTACAATTCCAATTAACTGAGCCTTAAGTGTTGCATCAGGGTTAGTGATACACACCGCTAGTAAACCCCAGATACCAACAATACCATGTACGGATGTTGCACCGACCGGATCATCAAGCTTAAGTTTATCAATCGTAACAATTGAAAAGACAACAATTAAACCACCCACTGCACCGATTATGGTTGCCATCATCGGTGTAGGTGTTAAAGGTTCAGCTGTAATCGCAACCAACCCGGCTAACGCACCGTTTAATGTCATCGACAAATCAGCCTTGCCAAACATCATTTGTGCGGTAAGCAATGCAGCAACAACACCACCAGCTGCTGCAGCATTAGTATTTACAAAAACCGTAGCAACGGCATTTGCTTCACCGATATCTGAAATTTTTAATTCAGACCCACCATTAAAACCAAACCAGCCTAACCATAAAATAAATGTTCCTAATGTTGCCAATGGCATATTACAACCAGGAATCGGGTATATCTCACCATTTTCGCCATACTTACCTTTACGAGAGCCTAGTAATAGTACACCCGCAAAAGCTGCAGTCGCGCCACATAAATGCACCACACCAGATCCAGCAAAATCAAGAAAACCCAGAGTATCTAAAAATCCGCCACCCCATTTCCAGTAACCTTGTAGTGGGTAGATAAAACCGGTCATGACTACTGCAAAAGCCAAGAATGCCCATAGCTTCATACGCTCAGCAACCGCACCAGACACAATAGACATTGCTGTTGCAACAAAAACTACCTGAAAGAAAAAATCAGATAAACTAGAATAATAAGTCTCACCTTTACTCGCTAAAACAGCTTCTGCAGTATGATCCTCACCTAACAAAAAGCTGATACCAGGCCATACACTGTTCACGGCTTCAGCAGGATACATGATGTTATAACCACACAACATATACATCACACAGGCTATAGCAAATAATGCAATATTTTTAGTTAAAATTTCTGTGGTATTTTTCGCACGTACCAGACCCGCTTCCAGCATGGCAAAGCCCGCAGCCATCCACATAACTAACGCACCACTCATTAAAAAGTAGAACGTATCGAGCGCATAACTCAACTCTGCTAATTTATTTAAAGCTTCCACTTCATCACCTCTCTATTATTTTTTTATAAAGCTTCATTGCCCGTTTCACCGGTACGAATTCGAACGACTTGCTCAAGACTGGTCACAAAAATCTTGCCATCACCAATTTTGCCTGTATTTGCAGCTTTAGCGATTGATTCAACAGCCGTCTCAACCAGCTCATCACCAACAGCAACTTCAATTTTTGCTTTAGGTAAAAAATCAACAACATATTCAGCGCCACGGTAAAGCTCTGTATGCCCTTTTTGACGGCCAAAACCTTTAACTTCAGTCACTGTAATTCCTGAGACACCTATATCAGAGAGCGCCTCACGCACATCGTCTAATTTAAAAGGCTTAACAACAGCGGTTATTAATTTCATAAACATCCTCAATAGATTAATTAACTCTCATAAAAACAAGCAGTTTATATGCCAACCCACTAAAACTAACCAATCAACCAATTCAGTAATTAAATCCCCCGAATCACGCCCCCACTACGCACCAATACAGCACACCAAACCACATTTACGCACCATTCCTAAGCCAAACCATCCCAAGAACTTGTTTTTTAAAGGGTTTCCATTTAGTATTTTAATTTATAAATTTTTTACCGGTAACTAAACTCAATTTATCCACAGATAAAAACACCACAAATACTCATAAAATCAAAATGTTACCCAAGAACAACCAGGGGTTGCGCTCAAACAACATCTTTGTGCATAACGCACCCCAATGAAGCAGCGCCCTTTTAAAAACTCTATAAATAATTGAAAAATAAGCATTATATTAGTGGCATAGTTATTGCTGAACATTAAGCAATATCAATGCTACAGGAGAATATCCATATGAAAACCAAACTTATTACACCTTTTGTTCTGAGCTGTGGTCTGCTAACAACGACAGCCTCTCATGCACAGGGAGCAATTGAGTCCCTAACTGGAGCTAATATCAATGACACTCAAGCTCTAAAAAACGCAGGCATTGAAGTTGGCGGATGGGCTTCTGCAGGTATCACCTATGCATCACATAATGGCGATCACCACTCAAATGGACCTGTTTTATTCAATGACCGCAACAATGAATTTCAATTGAATCAAACCAACTTGTTTATTGAACGTGCTATAGACAGCAGTAAAAATGATTGGCAAATCGGTGGTCGTGTTGACTTCATGTTTGGTACTGATGCAAAAAGAACACAAGCAACGGGTTTAGATAATCAAATTCTAGGCTCTACAAATAATAAGGCCTTTAATCAGTACGATGTAGCCTTTCCTCAAGCTTATTTAGAACTATATGCACCTGTTGGAAGCGGTTTAACTGTTAAAGCAGGTCACTTCTACACGACTATTGGTTATGAAGTAGTTACTTCACCAGACAACTTCTTTTATTCTCACGCATACACCATGCTTTACGCAGAACCATTTACTCATAGTGGTGTAATGGCAAGCTATGATATTAACGACAATCTGTCTGTTTATGGCGGTGCAGTAACTGGCTGGGATAATTTCCGTGAAAATGGTGGAGACTGGAGCTTCTTAGGTGGAGCTAACTTAAGCAGTGACGATGAAAAAACTTCATTGGCCGTTTCTATCATTACCGGTGAAAATGGTGATGATTCTGTTGACCAAAATACAACAATGTACAGTATTGTCCTGTCTCATGACATTACCGATAGGCTACACTATGTATTCCAACATGACTTAGGAATTACCGAAGACGGTGCAGGTGCAGGGGATGACTCTGATTGGTATGGTATCAATCAATATCTGACTTACGATATCAACGATCAACTAGCTGCTGGCCTTCGTGCAGAATGGTTTAGTGATAGTGATGGACGCATCTCTGGAGATGATGCAGGTAATTTTGGAGCTAATTACTACGCCGTATCTGCTGGCGTTAATTACTCACCCGTTGAATGGTTAAAGTTCCGCCCAGAAGTTCGTTATGATTGGGCTGATACTAACGGCGCAGGAGCGGTATATGATAATGGCGCAGAAAATGATCAGATTTCTGTTGCTATGGATATGGTTCTTACTTTCTAAAGAGTAAAAAACCGTTAATTAACAGCTACCTTATGGATGTTGCTTAACATAATTAAAGCTTTCGTCTATCTGACCAACAGATACGGAAGCTTTTTTATAGCGAATAATCTAAATTGATGTTATCGTTATATGCGCTTAATTTATAGCACAATGATAATAATAAACACCCTCAGGAGACTTTGACTAAT
>ENA-ORXI01001351-ORXI01001351.1-sediment-metagenome-genome-assembly--contig:-NODE-1351-length-19091-cov-13.158304_pt1 | contig 19091 bp, 22 predicted proteins | sample MGYA00237861_ERZ511468 | MGnify/ENA primary metagenome ERZ511468 (study PRJEB26299, sample SAMN06266213) | sediment metagenome | isolation source: Hudson Canyon methane seep mesocosm | place...
TAGCAATAGAATTGAGAGAGTCCGGTACTGCAATTTCGACTAATTTGTTTCCTAAAAAACCACCTGGTTGCCCTAAGGTTTTAATTGCTGATTCAACTCCATTTGCTAGAGCTTCCTTGAGACCTGAAACAACTTCACTGTTAGTAAGAGCTGATTTAGCAATTTCAGCACCACCATTGTTAGAGGCTTCTTCTATAACATCATTAAAGAAATCTAACCAACCAGCCTGAGAGTTGTGACTCATTGACAGTGATAAAGCAGCAGCAATAAATCCGACATTTCTTTTTAGCATAATTTTCCTACATTTAAATAAAGTGAATAGCCTTAATTCAGACAACAATGTAAAAGGTAACAATCTCTACTCACTGTAGATTACAGAGTACGACCTATTCTCGTCAATTTATTTTGCTTCCTCTACTAAGACGGCTCATGCCTGTCTACGAAAATTAAAAACCTATTGCCAATAGATAAATTAAAACCATTCCCGATTAGCAAACCACTCGGGATACTCTCTTACAGGCCAATAGTTTTCATTCTCTTTCAATGCGCCTTATACTGCACATAAAATAACCGCACCAAATAACTTACCTTCCAAAGAACCTTTATTTCAAGCGAATCAAAAACCAAATTTCAAATACAGCGCCTACCGCAAACATAAACCATCCTGCACCAGAATATCCTAAAATATAAAAAACTACTGCAATAAGCAGAAGACCAGGTGTTATAAAATGATGATTCATTCTAGCCACCTTAACCTAGCTTTCACACTCTTCAGGCTCTCCGCTACGCCTTTATAACTTTCACCTCGCTTAGCCTGTTTCTCAATTTCTTTCTTGGTTACATACTTAGGCCTCCTGGCAGGTACATTATTTTCTTTCGGCGGCTCTTTCCTGGAAAACATCACACTATCATCTTCCATTGAAATATTGTATTCAGGTAGATGATTAGTTTCGGTGATTTTTTTAATCTTAAAATGCAGCAATTCCTGATTACGTACGAGTTTCAGCCAATGTATAAAAACACCGATTCAACTGTTATACCTCATCTCGGCAGGGATTCACATGATGCTATCCTGCATAATGCCCTTTGGGTAAATGCAAATCTGTTCCAGACAGATTTGTGCCGAGATCCAGGATCCAAGGATGGGGCTATTGTATAAACAAGTATCTGCAATTATTCAGATCGTACATCCCTATACACGTCATACCAGCAATCCCTGCTGGTATGACGTGGGTCCCCGTGTGTTGCATTTGGCTGAAGCTTATGGGTAATCAGGTAGCAATTTCATTTGCGAAGTAACACCTGAATAAGACAGGAAGTACATCGTACTGACACGATGAACTTCCTGTTTAAACAGACTTTCCTTACCATTGATCACAAATATGTTGATCAGAGCCTTCATCCTGATAATCACTGATAGCAGCAGGCAAACCAGGCATACTATCTTGCATTATTTCTGAACATCGTTTCACCTCTTTCATCACCGAATCAGCAGCAATTTCCTGACTAAAAGATATTGCCGTACTAAGTGCTTCCGCACGTTTTCCATCGGCACACAAGGCTTTTACTTGTTCCCCAAACCGTGTTGCCCGCTGCTGATAAGCATGCATTTTTACTTGATCAACATGCTGCATACAGGCTTGCATTTCTTTCGCCTTTTGCATCATCAATTGCATTTGCTGTGGATTTGCTACTGGAAAATTTTGCGCACTTAATAGCAAAGGCATTAATAACATAGCGAAACCAATTACAGTTTTCATTTTTCATCTCCTGTTCAAATTAAACATCTTATTTTGCAGCTACTCAACGTATTATTTTTCTGAGGCTGTAGCCTGTTGATTTATCAGGCTTCTGCAACAGGACGTTGCAGCAGAGCCTACATGGATGTATTCACGCATCCTTATAAATCAACAAGCTGCACCCTTAGCCTTAAACTCGCTGAGTAGTTACCCTATTTTTTATCTAAACACATTAACAATGGCGGTAAAAATAGCAAATCCAGGAATAAAGCAATGGCGATAGTGATTGCCGTCATCAGCCCCATTTCTGCATTCATTGAAAAATGGGATAAGCTTAACAGCATAAAACCTGTCACCAAAACTAATGAAGTAATCCATAACGCGACACCCACGGTAGAAAAAGCATAGCGTACTGCATCTTCACTATTCATCCCTTTTTCTGTTCTTGCTCTTTTATATTTACTCATAAAATGAACGGTATCATCAACTACTATACCTAGAGTCATCCCCGTAACAACTGACAAACCCAGACCAATTTGACCATTGATCAACCCCCATACGCCAAAAGCAATACCTGCCGGAACTAAATTAGGGACTAAACTAATAAACCCAAGCTTAATGGATTTAAAAGCCAGCATAAGAAGTAAAGAGATCAATACCAAAGCAAGCGCCGAACCAATAACCATTCGAATGATATTTCGACTGCCGATATGAGAAAACATCAGGATGGGGCTTGCCAGCTCAATTTTATATTCTGGAATATTTTGCACTAGCCACTGATTTATCCGTTGTTCAAGCGCCAACAGATCATTTGAAGTCATACTCTCCAATAATATCGTCACCCTAACACCAGATTTATCTATATTAATCTGATCATTCAAATCCAGCCCATAAGGCAATGACATCTCATACAGTAATAAATATTGCGCGGCTAATTCACGGTCGTCGGGTAAACGATACCATTGCTCATTGTCAGCATGCATATTTTTATTCAGGCGTTTAAAAATATCCGTTACCGTATTCGCATGAATCACTTCTGGCTGCGATAACAACCATTCGACCAGACCTTCAACTTTATTCAAAAATACCGGTTCACTAATCCCCCCTGCTTCTTGCGCATGGATAGAAAATTCAATGTTATAAATTCCGCCCATATTGTTATTCAAAAAGTCAGTACCTTGCCTGAACTCTGTACTTTCATCAAAATACTTTACAAACTCATCATTAAGTTGATTTTGTGTAGCAAATGACATCATCCCCACGGCAATAATGCCATTGATCAATAGTAATGGCTTACGCTGTTTAATCACCCAGCCAGCCAGCTGATTCATCACCGAATTATCCAGATCATCCCGCGATTTAACTCTAACAGGTAGAATCATCATCAATGCTGGTAAAAAGCTTATTGAAAACAACCATGCCAGCATGACTCCAATAGCCACAATATTACCTAAATCCCTGAAGGGGGGTGCATCACTGAAATTCATACTTAAAAAACCAATCGAGGTGGTGAGACTGGTTAAAAAAATCGGTTGGAAATTGACTCTTAAACTTTCTTGTATGGCCTGCCTTTTACTATGCCCTATCCGCATATTATGTAATTGGGTGACCAGTAAATGAACACAATCAGCTACTGCCATGGTCAAAATGATCGTCGGCGATATTGCTGATGTGGGAGTTAAGGACCAGCCCAGCCAGCCAGCAAGTCCCAATGCCGAAATAATGGAAAAAACAATTAATACTACCACCGCAATAGTGCCGCTAATTGAGCGCAAGCTGAACAACAAGACTAATATCACGCCAGCATACATCAAGGGCACCAGTAGTTTATTATCATTCATAGCCGATTCACTAAAGGCGTTGCTCATCATCGCCATACCCGTCAAATAAACTTTCATTCCAGGGTAGCTAGCTTCTATTTCTTTCACTAATTCCCGTGCTGCTGTTGCTACCCCTGAAACTTCATTAGGATCATCTCCTGGCATTTGCAAGATAACATTGACACCCGCCACATCGGCCCGTAGAGACACCAGTCTATTGGCTAAAATTGGCTCATGTAATGCAACTTGCTTGATTTTTTCAAGTTCAACAGCTGAAACCATAGGATCAACCACAAGATCTGCAACCAGCAAATCATCACCATCAGCCTGGGTATATTGAAAATTTGTAACCGAATCGACTCGGCTAGAAAAAGGTATTTTCCAGGATTTTTCTGTGAGCTCTATAATCGCTGTTAATGTTTCAGCACTAAACACCTTGCCGTCTTCAGGTTGCAACACAAACATCACTGAATCAGATTTATTATAGGTGCTCTGTATATCTTCAAATGCTTGTAACTGTGGATTTTCCTGACTAAAGTACACTCGATAGTCATTTTTAAAGCCTAGATTTGCTATCCCACCTGCCATAGCAGAAACAGCAATAATAATGCTTAGCAATATCCACCAGGGGTGTGCTGTAACAAACAAATTAAAACCTGATAGCAGATCTCCTTTCTTCATTTAGTCCCATCCTTTAATATTAATAAAAACACACGTCATGCGGGTTAACGATAAAATAGTGAGCACCAATCAGACAACCCTTTCTTTCTATGAAAACTGCGCATTTTATTCCACGCATAGCACTTACGCCAGGCGAACCCGCTGGCATAGGCCCTGACTTATGTATTCAACTCGCTCAACAACAACAATCGTGTGAAATTGTAATAATAGCAGACCCAGCATTATTAACATTACGTGCAGCACAATTAGGATTAAACATCTCAATTAAAATCTTTTCTGCTGCTGAACAGTCTCAAATTAATCAAGCAGGGGTTATCACCGTTCTCCCGGTACAGTTACAAGAGCCGGTTAGTTGCGGGCAACTGAATATTAATAACAGCGCTTACGTTATTGAAACCATACGCCTGGCAACACAAGGCTGTCTAGACGGGCTGTTTAATGCGATGGTCACCGCCCCTGTACATAAAGGTATTATTAATGATGCCAATATCCCCTTTAGTGGTCATACCGAGTTTATCGCGGATATTACCGGGGGACATCCAGTGATGATGCTGGCAACATCTGGTTTACGTGTTGCTCTGGTTACCACTCACTTACCCTTATCTGAAGTGAGCGCAGCCATCACAGAGGACCGTCTGCAAAAGGTCATTCGCTTATTAGATAGAGATTTAAAACATCATTTTTCTCTGCCTAATCCAAAAATTCTGGTTTGCGGGCTTAATCCTCATGCCGGTGAAAATGGTCACTTAGGACGCGAAGAAATCGAGATTATTGAGCCAACATTAAACAATTTAAGACAACAGGGAATCAATCTTATCGGCCCTTTACCTGCAGACACCTTATTTACAGATAAATATCTACAATCGGCCGATGCCGTTTTGGCAATGTATCACGACCAGGGCTTACCGGTACTTAAATACAAAGGTTTTGGCCAGGCCGTTAATATTACCTTGGGCTTACCCATCATTCGCACCTCTGTTGATCATGGCACTGCGCTCGATTTAGCAGGAACAGCTAAGGCAGACCTGGGTAGCTTAAAATTTGCAGTTAAAACAGCGATTGAAATGCTTAAATCTAAATTCACCAACACGCTTTGAACTTCCCATCTATGCTGTAGAGACGTTGCATGCAACGTCTCTAGCCATTAATTCTATTGATGAGCAATAAATTGCAGCCTTATATCCGCCCCACCTTGCTATAATATCTCTGATGAGCACACAACAAACAACACATAAAGCACGTAAACGCTTCGGCCAGAATTTTCTTCAGGATCATAATGTTATCTATAATATCCTGTCTAATATCCAAGCTAATAGCGGTGAACACTGGGTAGAAATCGGTCCGGGACTGGGGGCCATTACTGAGCCCTTATTACAAAAACAGGTCTTATTAGATGTTGTTGAACTAGACAGGGATCTGGTTAAGGTACTTAGTGAAAGATTCAGCCTGCATGAAAACTTTACTATCCATAGTGCTGATGCTCTGGCTTTTGATTTTGCTGCACTCGCGACAGCTGGCGAGAAACTGCGCATCATTGGGAATTTACCTTATAACATCTCAACACCTCTGTTATTTCATTTACTGGAAAGCACTAATTGCATAGAAGATATGCACTTTATGCTACAAAAAGAAGTTGTTGACCGTATGTGTGCAGAACCAGGGACTAAAAAATATGGTCGCCTCAGTGTGATGATTCAATATTATTGCGAAACAGAATTAATCTTTGACGTACCACCTGAAAGTTTTAACCCTATCCCTAAAGTCATGTCATCTATCGTAAGACTGACACCTTATCAAAAACCCCCTGTCGACATAGAAGACATTTACAAGCTAAACAAAGTCGTCACTACAGCTTTCTCGCAGCGCCGAAAAACGATTAGAAACTCACTAAAAAAACTGATTACTGAAGAACAGATTATTGCTTTAGATATTGATCCCAGCTTAAGGGCAGAATCTATTTCTCTTGCTGAATTTGCTCGCTTAAGTTATTTAATAGAACAAAACCATTAAGACACTTTATCTTTATGTTGAGTGGATCAGCGATAGCGCGTAATTCCCCCCTTTACAAACAGGGCGCGACAAAATGTCACGCGTCGATTTGCCACATTCCCAAGCAAGTTGTTAGCCATTAAAATAGTCACAACTTAAATGCTTTCCCTGTCACAAACAGGGTTCTCATTATAGCTTCCTAAAAAAACTCCTAATGCGGCCTAACAGCCGCATTTTTTTTGCCTGTCGTTCAGGATTTTCAGCCACATTCCCGTTTATTAAAATAATTCCATTTTTTCTTATTTATAGCTCACACAACATTCTAAATTTAGCTATGATGAAGTCATTGAGTTAATAAAAAAGGATAAAACCATGACAACGATTACAGACCCCGTTATTGGCCGCTGGTATAAAGACGTTGAAAACGACTTAACCTTTAAAGTAGTTGCTATTGAAGAAAGTGATGACACCATTGAGGTACAATACATCAATGGCGATATTGGGGAATATGACAAGGATTCCTGGTATAACTCCACCTTCGATTATGTTGAAGCACCAGAAGACTGGAGCGCCCCCTATGATGATATTGAAACCGACGACCTCGGATACTCAGACAACGATACACATTTAAAACCAGACCAGGAAAATTTAGATATTTCTGACATGCTGGATGATTAAGGCAATGATTAATGAAAATGAGCTCTCAAGAATTCCTGAACTGGGAATCTAAAAGCATTACCCTGCTAGCCATGTCAGGCGCAGGTAAAACCACACTGGCAAACAAACTCCCAAGAGATAAATGGTTTCATTATTCTGCTGATTACCGCATAGGTACAAAATATCTAGGTGAGCCCATTCTAGATAATATAAAACGTCAGGCAATGGATGTGCCTTTCTTAAGAAAATTATTATTGTCTGATTCAATTTATATTCACAATAATATTACTGTCGATAATTTAGCCCCTGTTTCCAGCTTTTTAGGTAAATTAGGTGATTCAGCGCAAGATGGTTTATCCATCAGAGAATTTAAACGCAGACAAGCCTTACATCATCAAGCAGAAATAGCCGCATTAAATGATGTGCCCGAATTTATTCATAAAGCAGAAGATATTTATGGCTACAAGCATTTTATAAATGATGCTGGCGGCAGCGCTTGTGAACTCGACAATCAGGAGGTTCTGGAAACCTTGGCAGAACACACCGTCATTGTGTATATCAAAATCCCCCAGTCACTAGAACAAACCATCATATCGCGCGCCAAAACAGATCCTAAGCCACTCTATTATAGAGAAGCATTTTTAGATGAAAAGCTGGCAGAGTTTATGGCCAGCAGCCACTATGATAATCCAGACCTAATCCCCCCCGATAAGTTTGTTAGCTGGGTATTCCCCAAACTATTTGAATCGCGATTACCTCGTTATCAGGCGATTGCAGATCAATATGGCTATACTGTTGATGCAGATGCTGTTGCCAAAGTTGCTGACGAAGCTGAGTTTATCCAACTCATTGCTGATGCCATAGTCAAGAACGGAGGGACTTAATCATGCCTTTAGTTGCTCACACACCCTTACCTACCTTTCAACGCCTACTTGCTGAAGGCGAAGATATACTCAACCCTGACCGCGCCAGTCATCAACATATTCGTGAACTGCATATAGGCTTACTTAATATCATGCCCGATGCCGCGCTAGAAGCGACTGAGCGACAGTTTTTTCGTTTAGTCGGTGCCTGCAACCAGATTGCACAGTTCCACGTCCATCCTTTTACTATTGCTGGCTTAGAAAGAGGCGCGCAAGCGCAAGCGCATATTGAAGAATATTATGAAACTTTTGAGCAAATTAAACTCGATGGACTCGATGCCTTAATCATCAGTGGCGCCAATGTAACTCATGCCCATTTATCTGAAGAAGAATTTTGGCAACCCTTGACTGAAGTGTTTAGCTGGGCTAAACAAAACGTCACCTCCATCTTATGTTCATGTTTAGCCACCCACGCACTCATTGAACATTGCTATGGTATTGAACGCACACCACAAGCTCAAAAACGTTGGGGTGTGTTTTCACATAAAGTGCTTGAGCGAACCCACCCTTTAGTGGCTGAAATCAACACTCGCTTTGACGTACCCCACTCTCGCTTTAATGAGGTATATCAATATGATATGGAACAAAAAGGCATCACCGTTTTAGCCGCTAGCCAAGAAGCGGGGGTTCATCTTGCTGTCAGCTCTGATGGCATTCGAGTGGTATTTTTTCAAGGCCATCCCGAATATGATGATATTAGTTTATTAAAAGAATATAAGCGCGAAGTACTGCATTTTTATAACGGCTTAAGAGCAGACTACCCGCCTTATCCTGAAAATTATTTTAACAATAAAACCAGGCAAATATTATCTGACTATGAAAAGCAGGTAAGAACAGCAAAACACAGCAACTTAGCTCTCGATCTATTTCCTGAACAAGAAATTCTGATTCACATAGACAATACCTGGCGAGATACTGCTAAAGCCGTTTTTAATAATTGGTTAGGAAAGGTCTATCAAATTACTAACCAGGATAGGCGCTTACCTTTTATGGCGGGGATAGATCCTAAAGATCCCTTGGGCTTAAACTAAATAATAGCGTAGCTTGGATAAGATTTTTTTTATTGCGAAGCATTAAAAAACGTAACCCGACATTTGGCGATATTGCGATACTTTTTGACGGGTTAGATTTTAATATGCCTGAGAACAAACCACAGGTTTCTCCCTCCGTATTCGGTCACTGCCATTAAGTTAAGGGATTAGTCCGTTGGGGCGCAGTGCTTTAGCCTGCATTCATAGCTAAAAATAGCAGGCTAAAGCACTGCGCCCCACGTTGTATTTCTCTTAACTTAATGGCTGTAAGGTGGAGCATGGGAACAGTGATAAGGGAAAGCCATTTTGAATCAACAAGATTGATGGGCACGCTATCGCTTTGCCCATCCTACCGTTCTACCAAAGCCTGTCATTTTATAGAGTGAGTCGTTAGCACTTTTTCTGATTTATAGGCAAAAATAGCAACACAAGCCCAGGCCAATAGAAAACAAACGCCTCCCAGCGGTGTAATCATCCCCAGCCATTTAAGACCCAATATAGACAGCAAATATAAACTGCCAGAAAATAATATAATGCCAGCAAACATTAGCCAGCCAGCCCATTTCAAATGCTGCGCTTCGGGTGATTGCAGCCTGAATACAGCAATAAGGCCTAAACCCAAGGCATGCCACATCTGGTAATCTACCGCTGTTTTATAAACAGCTAACATATCTGCAGTTAAAACGGCTTTTAAACCATGAGCACCAAATGCTCCCATGGCAACGCCTGTTAATCCACACACAGCACTTAAAAACAAAAAAATTGATTGCATTATTTTTCCTTTAATCTGGGCATTAATTGCACAAGGTTACAAGGTTTGGTTCGAAAATCCAGCTGCGCTTTAATCAAATCATCCCATGCTGTTCTACAGGCCCCTGACGAGCCAGGCAAACAAAACACATAAGTACCATTTGCCACGCCAGCAACCGCTCTGGACTGCATGGTTGAGGTTTTTATATCTTGATAAGACAACATTCTAAAAACCTCACCAAAGCCATCCAGCACTTTATCTAATAAGGGGGTCACAGCTTCCGGGGTACCATCTCTACCTGTGACTCCGGTTCCGCCCGTAGTTATCACGGCATCCAACTTATTATCCGCAATCCATTTTGAGATGACCGCTCTGATTTGATAAATATCGTCTGCTACAATTTGCTTTTCATAAAGCTGGTGCCCTGACTCTTCAAGCTTGTCGACTAAAACTTTACCAGAGACATCATCAGCCTCGGTTCGTGTATCAGAAATTGTTAATACTGCGATATTCAATGCTTTAAATTGTTTTTCTACACTCACTCGCTAATCCTTATTTTAAAACCAGAAAAAAAGCTTCTGAGCCACGCTGAATATTAATTAATAAAGCGCTACGTGGATCGGTCACTTTCTGTAGTTGCTCGAGATTACGCACTCGATATCGGTTTGCTGAAACTATAATATCGCCAGGCCTTAATCCACTGCGCCAGGCATAAGATGTCTGATCCATTTTTACCAATAACACTCCTTCCACCTGCTGTTTATTTGTTGCTGTTAACAGCACACCGGCTAAAACCCGATGCAACTTAGCTCCTTTCAATAACAACTGTTGCGGTTTGCCAATTGCTGCCACCACCGTTTTAGTTTGCTCTCCACGCACCAGCTTTATTTCAACTTCTTCTCCAATTTGCAATAAACCAACAACATTTCTAATCTGATGGCTGCCTTTAACGCTCTTACCATTTAAAGCCACAATGATATCACCTGGCTCTATACCCGCTTTTTCTGCCGCAGAGCCGCCATCAACCTTGCTGACTACCGCACCCTGCGTGTTTTTTAAATCAAACGCCTTAACCAGCTCAGGCGTCAGATCCTGAGTCGCCACGCCTAACAATCCTCTTCTAACCTCACCATGTTTTATCAGCGCCTTTTTTAGCGTCATCACCATATTTGAAGGGATTGCAAAACCAATCCCTACATTGCCACCACTCGGCGCAAGTATCGCTGTATTCATGCCAATAAATTCACCTCGGAGATTCACCAAAGCGCCCCCCGAATTACCTGGGTTAATTGAAGCATCTGTCTGAATAAAGTCCTCATAACCTTCTATCCCCAGGCCAGTCCTTCCCAGCGCGCTGATAATCCCTGATGTCACTGTTTGCCCTAAACCGAAGGGGTTACCAATTGCCACCACAAAATCCCCAACCTTTAATTCATTAGAGTTTGCAATAGGTAAATGAGTTAAATTCTCAGCTGGAATCTGAATCACAGCAACATCTGCTTCAGGGTCTGTTCCCAACAAAGTTGCATTTAAGTTCCGCCCATCACTCAGCGTCACCATTATCTTATCCGCTTTATCAATCACATGATTATTGGTTAAAACATAACCCTTATCGCTATCAATAATCACCCCTGAACCAAGACTGTTTTTTTGCTCCCTTTGCTGCTGCCTGGGTAATTGAAAAAAATGCCTAAAAAAAGGGTCCCTTAATAAAGGATTATCTCTAAGCTGTACATTCTTTGTTGTTGAAATATTGACTACCGCCGGCATACTCTTCTCTAGCATAGGTGCTAATGAAGGGAGAGCCTGACCATTAACATTAACAGGCAAACCAGCAAGACAAAAACTTGAGTTAAATAAATAAACAACTAGCAGTAAAAAACCCTGCAAAAACTTAAAATATCTTCGATTCATAATATTTCCATAATTATTTTTTGAGACATAGACAACACACAGTACAAAATGTTTAACAGACTATAATTTAATTTATGTCCACTTTATCAGTAATCAACCCTGTCATTTACATATATACTGACAAATTAAGCATAACAACATTTAGCAAAAAACATTTTCAATTGTTCTATAGCTATTTAAAATAGACATAGAGTAGACTACAACAATATTTAAACTATTTGTTTATTTACTATATAATTTTCAATCACTGTAATAATAAGCAATACCCTTGCATTAAAATCGTTTATGCCAAATAATCAAACAGACAGTAAAACCAATCGTTTTTAATAAATGAGCGTAGATACCGATTCAGTAGAAGGACATATAATCCGTCAGTTGATTCCCTTATCAACCATACCAACAAACCAGTTTGAAATGATTTGTCATCAAATAACGGTTGAAGAGGCTACGCCAAACACTTATTTATTTAAAAAGAATGACACTGAAAACAAGCTGGTTTATTTGATAAATGGTTCGGTTCGACTACAATCTGATAATCTTATAGTAGAACAGATTAGCTCAGGATCTGAATCTTCAAAATTTGCTTTAGCACACCAAATACCCAGAAAAATTGATGCATTGACCCAGTCAACTGTTCGTTTTATTCGGTTAGAAAGCAATATTTTAGATTCACTCCCCAACCCCACTCATCAACAAGAGGATAATAAATATATGGCCATTGATGAGCCCGAAGAAGAGAACGATGATGACTGGATGACAACCTTGCTGAAATCCCCTATTTTCAGGGCATTACCTCCAGCAAACTTACAGCAGATTGTTATGAATCTTCAGGAAGTCAGTTTTGAAAAAGGTGAAACCATTATCCAGCAAGGTGATCCAGGTGACTATTACTATCTTATAAAAAAAGGCTTCTGTTTAATCTCTCGCAAAGCCTCGGCTAATGCCAAAGAAATCAAACTAGCCCAACTGCGCAGCCAGGATACCTTTGGAGAGGATTCTTTACTTTCAGGGGACCCCAGAAATGTCACCATTACAGCCGCCAGCAAAGTATCTTTAATTCGCCTGAGTAAAGACAAGTTTATTACCCTAATTAAAGAGCCCTCGCTTAAATTCATCAAGCATGATGCTATTGCAGATGAACTCGCCAATGGCGCCACTTTAATCGACGTACGTGCTCCAGACGATTATAAAAAGCAGCATCTGCCGCAAAGCTGCAATATGCCTTTTTTCTCTTTAAGGATACAGCTTAGTAACATAGACAAGAGCAAACCCGTTATTGTGGTCTGTGAAAACGGCAAAACCAGTGAAGCAGCCGCTTTTTTACTGTTACGCAATAAAATTCAGGCACAAATACTGGAAGGCGGAATGGAGAGCGTTCCCGCAGAAGAAATTAAACCTGAAGCTGCATTTCCCATTGATGATGGTATTGAAACCCTGTCAGCAAATAGTGCGAACATCGAATCTGCCGAATTGACTGAGCAAAACAACAGCGTATCACTTTCTGATAGCCGCACAGACTCATCTTTACTTATAGAAAATCAGCAGTTGCAACAAAATCTGCAATCACTGCAAGCGGAAAAACATGAGCTGGAAAAAAAGTATCGAATGTTATACAAACAAACAGAAAAATTGAAGTCTATTCTGGATAATTTAAAACAGGGGAAAACCTAAGATAGGCTTTGATGGTGCAGGATAAAGCTTTCTTTACCGGGTTTTTAAAAAAACCCGGTAAAGAATTATCAATTACTTGATTTTAGCTTCTTTATACATTACATGCTTACGAGCAACAGGATCATATTTTTTGATCTCCATTTTCTCTGGCATAGTTCTTTTGTTTTTAGTTGTTGTATAGAAGTGACCGTTACCTTCACTTGATACTAATTTAATTTTATCGCGCATTTCTCAGTCTCCTTAAACCTTTGCACCAGCTTTACGAATATCCGCAAGCACTACATCAATACCTTTTTTATCAATGATACGCATGCCTTTAGATGAAACTTTTAATCGAACCCAACGGTTCTCACTTTCAACCCAAAATCTATGGTTATGAAGGTTAGGATTGAAACGTCTTTTTGTTTTATTGTGTGCGTGTGATACGTTGTTTCCAGAAACAGGACGTTTACCTGTTACTTGACATACTTTGGACATGATTACCTCTGCCGTGCCTATTTTTGAAAGTTAGCCGACCTTTATACCAAAAATTCTTTTCAAGGTAAATAACATTAGTAAAATAAATTTGATAGAATCATCATATTAGTAAACTTTTCGAGTAACTCAATGACAATTAAACTTGGCATGGTCATGGATTCCATAGACCACATCAACATAAAAAAAGACACCAGCTTTGCCATGCTTTTAGAGGCTCAGTCCAGAAATTGGGAGCTGCATTACATGGAGCTCAATGACTTATACCTAAGCAATGGCCAGCCTTATGCCCGCACACGGACATTAAAGGTTCAACGAGACGAAAATAGCTGGTACCAATTTATTGATGAACAAGATATTGCACTAGAGCAATTAGACACTATCATCATGCGTAAAGATCCGCCTTTTGATCAGGAATATATTTATGCCACCTACCTTTTGGAACAGGCGGAACGCTTAGGCTGCTACATCGTTAATAAGCCGCAATCTCTACGAGATGCCAATGAAAAGCTATTCACCTCCTGGTTCCCTCAGTGCTGCGCAGATACGCTGGTTGCCAGAGAACCTAAACGTTTTAAACATTTTCTACAGCAACATAAAGAAATTATTTTAAAACCACTGGATGGCATGGGTGGCACCTCTATTTTTCATGTCCGTGAAAACGATCCCAACCTGAATGTCATTCTAGAGATAATGACTGAATACAATAGTCGTTACATTATGGCTCAACGTTACATCCCTGATATAAAAGATGGCGACAAACGCATTCTGCTAGTTAATGGAGAACCTATACCTTATGCTTTGGCTCGCATTCCAAGCAAGGGTGAAACCCGCGGCAACCTAGCGGCAGGAGGGCGCGCTGAAGGCCGGGAGTTAACAGAAAGGGATCTATGGATTGCTAAGCAGGTCGGCCCTACCCTAAAAAAGAAAGGCCTGGTTTTTGTTGGCATTGATGTGATTGGCGATTTCTTAACTGAAATCAATGTCACCAGCCCAACTTGCGTGCAAGAGCTAGATAAACTATTTGGCCTGAATATCAGCGGCCAATTGATGGATCATATTGAAACCACCTTAAGCAGGTCGTAAAATTAATCCATGACGACTCCTAGCAGCCCTTCTTTTATACCGCCAACTATTTCGGCAAGCGACTCTTTACTGATTGCATTCTTTTTTGCTGTGGTGATGCATGCGTTTATTTTATTAGGCGTCAGTTTCACAACCCCTCAGCCACAAAAAGTCAATAAACAAATTGAAATAACCTTGGCCAGCACACCAGTAAAGAAAGCGCCTAAAAATGCTAAATACCTGGCACAGGATAATCAGCTAGGAGCGGGAAGTAACAGACATAAGCCAACACCCCCCAAGCAAAAGCTACCTAGCCAGGGAAACAGCAGAATAAAACCGCCAGGCCAACGCAAAAGTCAGATTGAAAGCAAACCCAAGGCGAAAAAAGTTGTCATTACTCAAAAACAAGCTGAACACAAAATAAGCAGCGCAAAAGAACAGGCACCGCCCTCAAAGGTTAAGCGCCCTAAACTGTCTACCGAAGCCTTGCAACAACAAATTGCTCAATTAGGCGCCAAGATTCGTCATAGCCAACAATCTTCAGAGCAAACTAAAATTAAATTTGTAAACTCTGTCAGCACCCATAAATATCTTGCCGCACAATATGTAGCAGACTGGGAGCAAAAGGTCGAAAAAGTGGGTAATATGAATTACCCGGAAGTGGCCAGGAAAAAAGGCTTTTCTGGTAGCTTAACCACTGATGTTGGCATAAAGCCTAATGGAACTATTTACAGTATTCGTATCACTAAGTCATCAGGCAACAAGGCTTTAGATGATGCCGCCAAACGAATCATTCGTCTCAGCGCCCCCTTCGCAACTTTACCCACTAAAATACTTCAGGAACTTGATGTATTAGTTATCACCCGGGTATGGCGTTTTTCTGATGAAACAGGCATAACCACTCGATAACAAACACTAATGACAAATACTCACTATCTCAACAATCAATTTTTAATTGCCATGCCAAATCTGGCTGATGCTAACTTTGCTCATACCGTTAGCTATCTTTGCCAGCATAATGCAGAAGGTGCCTTGGCAATTGTTATTAACCGCCCCACTGGCATGACTTTATCGAATATTTTTGAGCAAATGAACATTGAAACCTCATCAAAACAAGTACAAGAAACACCCGTATTTGCAGGCGGACCTGTACAGCAAGAGAGAGGCTTTATTATCCATAACACGGGATCAACTAGCTGGGACTCCTCCATTACCGTATCAGATACCACCAGCCTAACCAGTTCTCGTGATATCTTAGAAGCCATTGCACAAGATGAAGGACCCGAACACTACTTTATTGCTTTAGGCTATGCAGGCTGGGGCGCGGGTGAACTTGAAAAAGAAATTCTCAGCAATGCCTGGTTAAACACGCCTTATAAAGCAGATATTTTATACAGCACCCCTGCAAAACAACGCTGGATGGCAGCAGCCAATCAATTAGGTATTGATATTAATCAATTAACTGCACCTGCAGGACATGGTTAAAATGCTCAACAAAGATCCGTTGGCAAGCAAGTTAAACTCAGATACCTATCTGGGCTTTGATTTTGGTAATAAAAAGATTGGTATCGCTATCGGCCAATCAACAACCTCAATAGCGAGCCCTCTCAAAACCATCCGCTCAATTAATCAACAGCCTAACTGGGAACTGATTTCTCAACTGATTAAAGAATGGAATCCTGCTGGCCTAGTGGTTGGCATTTCCAAGCAAGGTGATGGTTCTGACAACCCAATCACCCCCAGGATGTTTAAATTTTGCCGCCAATTAGAAGGCCGCTACAATTTACCCGTCTATCAAATAGATGAATCTTTCTCAACCTTTGAAGCAAAACAAATGCTTTATGATGATCTTAAAGTGACAGCGAGTAAACTTTGGGATGTTCAAGACCAACTCGCCGCGCAACTTATTTTACAAAGCTGGTTAAATACAAAGCCCCATGACTAATAACAACCTTAAATTACCTGCATTATTGACTAGACTAGAAGTAGACCTTAAATCTCTTATACTTTCTAGAAACATGAAAAACCCGCTAATGATAGGCATCCACAGTGGTGGAGCGTGGGTGGCTGAACAACTACACCAGCGTTTACACATTGAAGAACCCCTCGGCTTGATGGATATTTCTTTTTACCGTGATGATTTTTCACAAATAGGCATGAACCCAAAAGTAAAACCCAGCCAATTACCCGCCCACCTGGAAGGCAGGGATATTATTTTAATTGATGATGTGTTTTACACTGGCAGGACCATTCGTGCTGCATTAAATGAAATTTTTGATTACGGCCGCCCAAATCAGGTGGTTTTAGCGGTCCTGATTGAAAGAGATGGTCGCCAGGTGCCTCTACAACCTGATTGTGTCGGTTGCTCTGTCACTCTGCCAAAAGGGCAAAGAATCAAACTAACAGGCCCTAGCCCTTTAGGTATTCATATCCAATCTTTTCCTACTGAACAAACGGCTGCATAGCGATGAAAAACCTGCAACTTAATACGGAAGGCAAGCTCAAGCATTTTTTATCCATTGACGGGCTTAACAAAGAAATATTGACCGAGATACTTGATACCGCCGAGTCATTTTCCAGCATGTCAGAACAGCGGGTTAAAAAAGTACCGCTGTTGCGAGGAAAAACTATCGTCAATCTGTTTTTTGAAAACAGCACTCGGACACGCACCACCTTTGAACTTGCCGCCACTCGACTGTCCGCCGATGTATTAAGTATGAATATTGCTACTTCGGCCACCTCCAAAGGTGAAAGCTTGCTGGATACTATTCGCAATCTGGAAGCCATGCATGTTGATATGTTTGTGGTCAGGCATGCCATCAGTGGAGCAGGACACTTTATCGCACAAAATACAGCCCCTCATATCAGTGTGATTAACGCAGGTGACGGACAACACGCTCACCCCACCCAGGCTATGCTGGATATGTTTACCATACGCCAACACAAACATGACTTCAGTGAATTAAAAGTCGCCATTATTGGTGATATATTACATTCCAGGGTTGCACGCTCACAAATTCAGGCACTGAATACCCTCGGCACCAAAGAAGTCAGAGTTATCGCCCCCAAAACACTGCTACCTTCTCATGTTGAAAGCCTGGGGGTAAGCGCTTTTAATACCCTGGAAGAAGGTCTTAAAGGTGTTGATGTGGTGATCATGTTACGACTACAAAAAGAACGCATGACCTCAGCCCTGTTACCCAGCGAAAGAGAATATTTCAAATGTTTTGGGCTCACAGAAGAAAGATTAAAGCTGGCTAAATCCAATGCCATTGTTATGCATCCCGGCCCGATCAATAGAGGTGTAGAAATAGAATCAAGTATCGCTGACGGCCCCCAGTCAGTCATACTTCAACAAGTGAGTAACGGTATTGCAGTGCGCATGGCTATTATGTCATTAACAATGCAAAGCAACGGAGAGCCCTTATGAAAAAGATACTGATCTCAAATGGACAGATTATTGATCCTGCAAACAAGATAGAGCAAATAGGCAATATTTATATTGCTGATGGCAAAATACTGGCCGTTAATGAACAGCTTTCAGACTTCACTGCAGATATAAGCATCAATGCAGTTGATAATATCGTCTGCCCCGGATTTATTGATCTCAGTGCCAGACTGAGAGACCCAGGACAATCCTATAAAGGCACTATAGCAAGTGAAACCAAGGCTGCTGCGAGTGCAGGTGTCACTTCACTCTGTTTACCAGCAGATACCAGCCCAGTCATCGACACGGTTGCAGTAACCGAATTAATTGCCGATAAATCTGAAAAGGCAAACTACAACCAGGTCTATCCTATTGGTGCTTTAACTCAAGGCCTGGCAGGGACTGAACTTAGCTCAATGCATGCATTAAAAGAAGCCGGCTGTATTGCGGTAAGCAATGCCACCATCCCTCTGGCTAGCTTATTAGTTGCCCGTAGAGCCATGGAGTATGCCAGCAGCCACGATTTATTGGTCATGTATCACCCAAATGTCCCGTCACTCAGTAATAATGGCTGTGCTCATGAAGGCGTATTTGCCACCCGCTATGGTTTACCAGGCATTCCTGAAGCATCTGAATCAATTGCTGTTGCGCAATATCTAGAATTAGCCGAGCTCACAGGTTGCCGCTTGCATTTTAGTCAGATCAGCTCCAGACGCTCGGCAATTAAAATCCAGCAGGCCAAAAAATACGGCCTTAAAGTGAGCGCCGACGTTGCCATTCATCAGCTGCATTTAACTGAAAATGATATAGAACCGTTTAATAGCAGCTACCATGTTTTACCGCCCTTTCGTACCAAAAAAGACCAACAAAGCCTAAGAGAAAGCCTGGCCAATGGCACCATAGATATTATTTGCTCTGATCACCAGCCTCACGACCGGGATGCAAAACT
>ENA-ORXI01001352-ORXI01001352.1-sediment-metagenome-genome-assembly--contig:-NODE-1352-length-19091-cov-5.674871_pt1 | contig 19091 bp, 19 predicted proteins | sample MGYA00237861_ERZ511468 | MGnify/ENA primary metagenome ERZ511468 (study PRJEB26299, sample SAMN06266213) | sediment metagenome | isolation source: Hudson Canyon methane seep mesocosm | place...
CTTGCTGCCAACAATTTTACTCCATGCGTGGCCTCCTTCGAGGAATACGTTAACTTGATCACTCAAATCAACGTAAGCCCCGACAATGGCCGACTGACGGTTTTTAATGGAGCCAAACTCACTCCTATCTACAGCACTAATGCCATAGCTAAGAGCCAGCTTGCTGGCCTTGGTGAACAGCACAGTTTTATAATGCAACTGTGCCAATCCGCCAAAGGCATCAACTTCATCGCCATTAAAATCAACAGTATCACTGTTAATCTTATTTAGAAGAATCGAACCAAGCCCTTGACCTCCATAGCCGTAGACAAGAATCCCATAAGGACCCTTATTCACAGCTACACCGCCATCAAAACCATAAATATCAACATCGCTGTGTTGATATTTATTGGCTTGATACATCGCCGTAATCCAAGCCTTTAGATCAGCTTCTTCACCAAACTGATGGACAAAATTTACTTGTCCTTCAATTCTTGGTGATGAACTTAACCCAGAAATTGTTGATGCGTTATACACCCCCAATTCCAAGTTAAATCCATGGAACGTCGCTGTTTCCAGCTTCGCTCCAAAACTAAACCCCAAGTCAAACAGGTAACCAGTACCTATATGACCTAACCCAGTTGTATCAACTGAGTCAGGACCTGAGGGAACTCCCACTCCTTGCAGAGTGTGATCCAAGAGGATCACATCTGCGAAGGACGCTAGCTGGTTACCCAGCGTTAACGTCCAAGGAGTAGAGCCACCTTCAGAGCGAAGCTCAAGCTTCAGAAATCCATTACGGATTTCTGTACCGGTCCCATCATCCTGATGGAAGTTAGCCGTGTAGGCGAGATCTATGACCCCGCTAGCCTGAACCTTTCCTAAAGGTGTACTCCATTTCGGAGTGTTAGCCCAAAGGCCAACCTCCGATGGAAGTAGAGTTCGCCCAACACCACAAGTGGTGTTGGTACCTTTACTCCCATAAAGCCCGTCACCAGCTGTAGCATCAGTGATGCTACAAGAAATGGACAACCTGCCTCGGCCACCAAGTTCCCAGTCTTCAAAATCTAAGATCTTGAAGTTGGCTGATGAAACCTGTGAAAAGCCTAGCAATATTACAACTAGGATGAGTACTACTTTTTTTACCGTTTCCATAATACTTCTCCATTATGGATTTAGTTATGAAGACCTTTACGTATTAAGCCTTCGTTTACCTACTAAGTAACTCTAGTTTTTACGCAGAATCAAGTTCGGCGGATTGATTAAACCGCAGCTTGGGAGCATTAACTACAAAAATATCAATAGGGTCAGAGTCGACTTGTTTTAGGCAAAAAAAAGCCTGTCTTTTTAGACAGGCTTTTGAGAGCAAGGAGAAGATGACTACACGTCATCATCTTCTTCTTTTTCCTCTAGCTCTTCCAGAGTAACTGGAAGATCTACAGGAGGCGGAGACTTGTCGCGGCCTTTCGGAGGCCACGACTCCCTCCGCCTTCTTTTATTAGACCCAGCACGTTTGCAGGGTCTAATTTTCTTTTTTTTCACTTTGACCTCCTGGTCATTTGAGGTTTCCCTCGTTATGCTCCATTGCGTAAGTCACAATGGTCGCGTGGGCAATATCCCATAAGTGACTATTTATAGTCTACTGTTATATCAATAGGGTCAGAGTCGATATTATGTCATCCTTATTTATTGGTATATGCGGATTTATAGACTTTAATAACACAGGGTTACACCATTTCTACTTTGCTGTGGTAGTATTAAATTACCTTAAATGATTTAAGGTGCAATGGTGAGGCGATGACTATGTATCATCCGCTGTAACGTTGTTATTCAATATAAGGGAGTTTGAATATGGTGAGGTTGACGGAGAGTGAAAGAGACACAATTACGCTTTATGATGGGTATGTGATCACCCTGTTTGATAAGGGCTTATCAACGTTAGAAAAGCTTAATAAAAAGCAGTGGAAAGATCTGCGCAATGCAGGTTATATGATCGATCGTTTGTATACTTTGTCACTTGCGGGTAATGAGGAGGCCAAGGCGATTTTGCAGTCTTTTGTCTTGCGCATTGCTGAGCAAACCGAGGCATTTGATGTCATGGTGGCCGATATTCATAAAACGTATTCAATTGAAGAGCAAGCAAGCAAAGACGAAGGAGTGGCATGTACACTGTTTTGGAATAATAAGATGTATTTATCCTTAACGAGTTTGCTGCAAAAGGTGGATAAGATTTCTCTTGAGCTTAAGGCGTTAAAAGGTGAAAAGGCGATACCAAGTAAGGTTTTCCGTGATTATCAGCATAATGTGACAGGACGCTTCAGAAATATTATGGATTTCATATACACCAGTTGTAAACAGCATAATAAGATGATGTATCCAGCTAAAGAAATAAGTGTAGAAACGACATAAACTACTTCCCCCTAGGATTGTTAACGTAGCTTTGTTTTATAAGCTACAGGCTCCCCACATATTGCATGTGGGGAGTTGTTGTTATCCCGTTATCCTAAAAATCATTAATTTCATGACGTATTTTAGCTTCAGGTTCCAGCTTGTCCTGAGGCTTTTGTTCGATCACTGCCAGTTTGGGTTTGGGCACTGGCTTTGCTTGTGGTACAGGTTTAAGTTCTGGTACGGGTTCGAGTTTAGGTTTGTGCGTTTTTTCAGCCGGTTTGTTTTTTTTAACTAACTTTGGTTTCGCTGGTGGGTTATTCGCTAAAGTATCAGCAGGTTTTTCATCAACAAAGTTATCTCCCCATTTATCTAAGTCAACATCAATCCAACAGGTATAACACATGGTGGCATTGGTTGATGGACGATACAAAATACCGACTCGTTCAGGCAGCATGCGGGCTTTGTTGGTTGTGATTAAGTTTTCTTCCACTCGGTGAATATCTCGTTCTTTCCCCCATGTTTCTGACATATGTCGGCCTATTGTGACTTTTTCTGAACGAGTAACCGCTTTTTGAATGATGCCTGAGTCATCAGCCATTACTTGTGCTGTGTCAAAATCTTGGGCCATATAGTAGAGGCTATATTTACAGTTTGTTTTGATGCGGCTGGATATGGCATCAGCATTTTGCGATTTGTCTTTTAAGTTGAGTAAATCACCTTCTGACTGGTAGGCGAGTAATATATTACAATCAAAGCTGGCCACGGTTGCCAGTGCATCGGCAAAACGTTCATTGATTAAAAAGGCAACCTCATCTACGGCCAAAAATGTGTGGCCTTTTTTGACATCACTCAGACGTTTACATTCTTGAACAATTTCCATCATTAGAACACTACACGCTGAGTTTATAACGTCATCATCTAGATTACCTCGTATATAAATAACGGCATTTTCCATTAAACAGCGTTCAATACTCAGTCCCGTTTTATTTTTTCTTGTATCAGGTGAAAAGGTAGAAATAGATAGCCACTCATTAAGGTAGCTTTGAGTTCGTTTGGTGGCTTCTGAAAGTCTTTTATCATTAATCAATATGTGTTTAAGGCTTTTAAGTTGACCATCCCAAGAGCTAAATAATTGATCAATTACTTCGCGTTCTGCTGCTTTGAAAAAATCAGCGTCCGTACCCGAATCTTGCAGGCCAAGGGCATAAAGTAGTCGAGCACGTCGATCACGTTTTGTACCACCTAAAAACGGTGCGTATTTACCACGACCTTCTTCATTGAGGTCACATTCAATAAAGGCTCGACCAGATTCTTTTGCCGCTCGCTTCATAATGGCTTTAGCATGTTTATCGGGTTTTGGATCGATAAAAATAGTGGTATCCCCTTTTCTAATCGATTGATCAAGTTGCAAACCTATTTCCACACCTTTACCTGTTTGAGTCGGGCCAACGGCACGTATATGACGCGTATTCCAGGTTTTAGCTGGTTCATAAATAGGCTTATTTTCCTGATCTAGGCCAAAGAAAATATAGCCTTCTTTATAGTACTTTTCAGGTTTGAAATTGCGTGTGGCAACTTTTCCTTGTTCAGCACGTATATCAGAGAGTGATTCACCTGATTGTTTGACAGAAAATCGACGTTTAAAGGCAGAAACTTTGATGAGAATATAACGGTTGTACGTAAATGAGATGATTATGCCGAATAAGATACCGATGATTGGGAACTCCCATACCGACATAAAACCGGTCAGCATAAAATCGATAAAAGCGGAGGTGTACTGTTCCTTATTGCTGCCATAAACACTGACTCCTGCCGCCCATACGGTGGCTGGCATGACGATAATGAGGAGTGCGATGGCAATGAGTGAATATTGTCGTACTTTTATCCAAAACATCGACATGATCGTGGGTTCTTGGGTTTGATCGATGGATATGGGATGCGTACCGATTAAGCCTAAAAGGAACATGAGTGATGAAATGCTGACCCAGTACCAAGGTAAGGACCACTCTTGAAACCACGTTACATATGTTATTAGAAAATCCATTTTCACCTCATGACTGTTTCGTTATATGACTATCAATATTGATGCCATAGATTTACCAAACTAGTTATGGGTGCAATGAAAAATTGCCTAAATTACATCCATGTAAAATAGTTTTGCGGTAGTTAAAAATATTATGGCATATTACGGTATTAAAAATATAGTAAATTTTTATTGTTTAACATGCTGTTTTTAAGATGATTAATTGAATGGTCGAATAATGACTATTGTATTTATTTAATAAACAATGTTTCAATAAGCATGAATTTCAGGATAAAGCTCAATGATTGAGCGGTGATAAAATAAAGGATTATTTATGGATGAACTACGCTGGGAATTAGTGAAAGAATACTTGATTCCAATTTTGCCTTACTTTGATATGGCTGGCGTGACGGAGATTATGGTCAATTCATTTGACTCGATTTATGTCAAAATTTCCGGCGAAATGCAAAAAGTGGATGAGGTATTTCAAGATGAACGCACAGTCTCTACCATTATTCATCAGATTGCTGTTGCGACAGATCAATCCTGTAATGAGATCGACTCTCCCGAGGTTAATGCGCGCTTATGGGATGGCAGTCGCTTTTGTGGCATGTTATTTCCGTGGTCATCAAAGGGCTGTAATTTCACGATTAGGATTTTCCCTAAAAACAAATTAACCACAGATGATTTGCTTAACTATGGCAGTATCTCGCCTGACATGTTGAACTATCTAAAACTGGCCGTGGGTTTGTATAAAAACATTCTTATTTCTGGTTCAACAGATTCAGGGAAAACAACCTTCTTAAATATTTTAGCAACCTATGTGGATCCCGCAGATCGCTTTATCACGGTCGAAGATACGCAAGAAATACAAGTAGACTTACCAAATTGGGTGGCCCATGTTGCAGTTGATAAAAGGCGATCTAAAAATGACATGATTGTTAAGTCTTTGGCCGATTTAATTAGGACTACGCTGCGAGAAAACCCAACCCGAATATGTGTAGGGGAAATTCGAGACTCAGATTCTGCTCTTGCCTTCATGCGGGCATTAAATACGGGCCACAATGGCTGTTTTAGTTCTCTCCATGCTAATGATCCTCATGATGCTATTGATAGAATGACAGACCTTCTAGGTGAAGCCGGAAAGCAGGTAGAGTTTGCTCGTAAACAGGTGATTTCAAATCTACAGATCATCGTGCAAGCTCAGGAAGTACGCGGGGTGGGGAAACGTATTGTGCAGATTTTGGAAGTGTCGCGTGCTGATAAACATCAGGTAATATTTGACTATGATTTTGTCGATAATAAACATATTGACGGCAGTATTAACTTTAAAGACTCGGTTATCTATCAAGAAGCGATTAAATTTGGCATGGTCTGACACTTTAATAAAAAAAGTGTTTGATTTTAATTTTTTTTGTGGGTATATTGAAAAAGAACTAAAAATATAACAGCGACAAACGGATGTCAGAACAAGGTTTGTTTTTAGTTTCAAAATTGCTTAGCAAAATACGATTTTAGTCGTACAGGGTGTATAACTAAAATTCGATAAAGCATTTATTATTTATTGGTTAATTAACTAATAAGCACGGTCTGAAATTTAAATAGATTTAGACCTAATCGATTTCATGGATGAAATCAAGAGAGAGTTTTATGGAAAAAACTGATCACAGTTCTAGCTTTGAGCAAGAGTCCAAAGTCCGGAACGTCTTTACCGATGTCAACACCATTTCGAGCATTCCATCAGGATTGTTCATGCTAGGCATTGTTGTATTTGTTTTATCCTACATGATAGGAAAAAACATCATTCTTACCCTCATTGTTACCATTCCTTACTTTGTCACTATGTACACCATTCACAAGGATGATGTGCATGGTCTAAAAGTTTGGATGGCGTGTTTGGGTGATAAAACAATTGCTTGGGAATCGGGTCGTCGACAAGAGTTAAATTTTACTGTAACGAATGAACAAAAGGGATAGAAAAATGAAAACATGGAAGAATAAATTGCAAACACTAGGCTTTCTTATAAGTCTCTCCTTATACGGAAGCTTAGCTAGGGCAACAGATATTGGTAAAGTACCGGGTAGTGGGTTTTTCAACGGAATAACGGCGTGGATGCAGGAAGTAGTCTTATTCTTCGAAGGTCCTTTAGGACTATTTATATCAATTGCTGCACTCTCTATGGCTGCTATTGTTTGGGCATTAGGCTCACGTGGCGATGAAGGTCTAGGCCGCATAGGTCGTGTGGTTATTGCAGTTCTTGTATTAGTGAATATACCTGCACTGATTATTGCTCTCAGAAATGTAGGTTAACTTCTCATGACGTCTGCCAAACTCGTGCACGCTGAAGAGAAGGTTAAACCTTTTAAGTTTAATCAAACAAAGGCTGTCTCAGAGCTACATAATGAGTTTACCTATTTTGGTGATTTTATACTCACTAAACGAGGAAGTTTAATCGGAGGCATTGAATTAAGAGGGCTGGATTCAGATGGTTTAATCGCTGAAGATTTAGAGGGGCTGTCGACAATTGCACGTGCATTTTATCGACATATTGATAATAACTTAACTATTACACAATATTTTGCCCATTATGATGGTGTCGAAGTCAATATGGCAGAGAGACAGCATCCGATTAGTAATATGTTGTCCAAACGTAGACAAAGTTTTATCAATAATCAAAGGCTATCGTCTTCTCGTTTGGTGCATTTCTTTGAGATTACACCAAGCGAAGCCTTGTCTCAGCTTGGTGCATTTGATTTATTCAAACATATTATGCAAAGCCCTTTTGATTTGAGCTCTAGAGAGGCTATGATTCGCCATTTCTCTTCAACAAAAAGTGTCATGTGTTACATAGAAGAGCTCGAGCGTCAGTCGAGTACTTTGAAGGATTATTTAGATGATATCGTTTCACGCTGGGATGGTGTTTTTGGCCCTAAGAAGATGACACGAAACGAAGTGTGGTCATTTAATAAATTTCTAGCGAATTTGAATCATTACTATTTGGATGGTGCGTATACGGCTGATGCACCTAAATCAGGTTGGGATAGTGCGCTTCCTGATGGTGACCGAACCTTGGTTCGTGCCGGCAACATGGATCTAATTAAATTAAATAGCTCATCTCCAGTATATGCACGGATAATGTCGGTGAACAATTTTAAAGGTGAATCTATTGCTGCAGGCATGTGGGCAAAAGGTAAGCAGGCACCGGTGGGGCAAAAAGGTAACTTTTTGTTGATGATGCGTTTTCAGCCCTTAAGTAATGCACAAAAAGATTCGATGTTTAGAGGTAAAGAGTCCGGCTTAAATCGGCAGAATTATGATCTAATGGGCATGTTGTCAAGCAATCGGCAACAAGTGTCAGAGTTGGAGCGTCGAGAGTTAATGAAACCGGCGATTAAAAAGTCCTTGGATGATTTGGGTGAAGCAGAAATGCTTGATGATGTTTGGGGAAAAGGCCATGCCTCTATTGTTATTTGGGCTGATAATCCAAATACGATTCGCACCCAATCTGTTCGTATGAAACGAGCTGCAGATAGGGTTAATCTGAGCACGTGCTGGGAAGGTGTTGGTTTACCTAGAGCGTATCGAACGCTTCAGGTTGCTGGTCGACCATTTACATTGCGAGACATTCCTATAACGGCAACTCAGTTTTCAGCGGCCTCATTACTTTATGCACCTTCTTTGGGTCAAAAAACAGTGCCAGATTTAAATGATGAAGAAGCACAATATATCTTCATTGGTGAAGATGGCACCCCTTTTCATTATTCCCCTTTTGTTAATGAACGAGCTGTTGTTATTGGCGTAGGTCCGATTCGTTCAGGTAAATCATTTACAAAAAATACACTGGCCAGTCATTTTGCAAAATATGGTGGATTTATCCAGGGTATTGATCTTGATCAAGGTCTTGAGCCTGTCGCGATGAGTTTTGGTGATGATGGCGGTATTTATAGAACAGAAGACCATGCCGATGCAGGTTTTAATCCCTTTGCATCGTTGCAAGGTGGAGAAAGTGACAAAATCTTTATTAATCACCTGCGTTCATTGATGATTTTGATGATTGCGAATAATGATAATGAAGAGATGAAGACTGTGACGGCAGAAGAGCAGTTGTCACTTGATCGTGCCATTATTGACACCATACGCATTGATCCTCGCCTGCACCGATTAGGTACGGTCGTTCGACACTGTATTGCCTCATTACAAAGAAAGTTATCTCGGTGGGTTTATTCTATCGATGGCGGTGATGATGGTTTATATGCCCAATATTTCGACTCAAAACAAGATGCCATAGGTGCTGTCGATAAGCCAGTGATGGCATATAACCTAAAAAGTATTAAAGATAATCACGTTGTTTTACCTTTAGTGATGGCTGAAATATTTTTTAGAACAACCCGGGCATTTGAAGACTTATCACGAACAGATGTTCCTAAATACTTAGATATCGATGAAGCTCACGTGATGTTAGGCATGGACTATACGGCAGAATATCTCGTTAGATTTGTTCGAACATCGGGTAAATATAAGGCTGGTATTGGTTTATGGTCTCAAAATCCAGCTGAGTTTGGTGCGATAAAAGGTTGGTCTGCGATTCGTAGTGCTGCCAGTACATTCTTTTTTATGTCTGATCCTAATATGGATGAAGAGCAATATAAAGAAGTATTCAAACTCACCTCTGGTGAATGTGATGCCATAAAAAATCTGAAACCAAAGTTTGAAGCTTTTATTATTCAACGTGATTTAGGTATCGCTAAAAAAGTTATTTTATCTGTTGAGTCAGAACAATATGTTGTTTCTACCTCTAAAGGTTCAGAAACAAAGATTAGAAATGAAAATTTCAAAGCCTTAGGGTTTGCTGCTGGTCTTGATAAGACTGTAGCAGATCTTGGCCTCCCTCCTACAATGGATGTAGAAGAGATAAATTAAGGAGTTCCATCATGAAAAAACTAAGCCTTACGATACTAATGACTCTCGCATTATCAATGCCCATGAAGCAAGCAATGTCTAGTCCCTTCGTATTTGATATACCACATACTATAGAAAGTATTTTATCTCTTATAGAAGAAGCAGGAAGCTATGCAGAATCAGCAATGATAACTGCGAATACTGAGATATCGAAGGTCCAAGAAAAAATCGCTTCTTCGCAATTAGTGATGCAGACTAAAAAGCAGATAGAAGAATACGAAAAACTAGTAGAACAAGCCAACACGCTGATAGATCAATATGAGCAAATGGAGAAAGATTATCAGCAGGTCATGACGGAATATGATCATATGGTAAATCAAATGACAGGTTTGCAAGATGATATTAGTGACGCTGATTGGCAGTCATTGACTGGAACCGTGGTAAAAAGTTATGGAGATGGAGACTTTGCTTTGACTGCCATTCTGGACCCGAATGCAGCTGATTACTCGGAGAGTCTCAGAACAGTTCTTTCTAGCGCGAAGATGTCAACAATAAGTACTCAAGATTTTGCTAAATTAGCTACGTTATCGGGTGTGGATAAAAAGTACGCTGAGGGAGCTGCAGATGAGATTGATGAGACCTACCAAAAATATGCGAATCAACAGCAGCAAGTGGCCTTGAATAATACCAACATGAATGTGCTTGAAGATAGACGTGGGAAAAATGTCAAAAAACTGGAAAACCTAGGTAGTGAATCTCAACTTGCCACCTTGCAATTTATCGCTGCTCAGCAGGCATTTGCAGCAGAACAGACACTACAGCAAATGACGATATCTAATCAATTATTACAGGCTTATGAACCTGAATCGAATAAAAGAGCGAAGAAAGCAAATGTAGCACTTGTAAGACAACTAAATAGGCAGTATGTACTAAATCAACGAAAATATACGGGCAAAGGTGTTGAAGCTACTGATTTAGGTTTGTAAACGGATGAATTTTGTTTTTAATAAGGTCAATGGAACTTTAGTCTATAAAAAATCTCGTAGTATCAATATTAGAGCTCTTTTATTTGCATTTTTTGTTGGCTTGTTCTACTTGTTATTTTTAACAGATGCCGCTGCCGCTGTGGATCAGGGAAATATTGTTGATTCGCACACCTCATTTTCTGAGTTTATAAAAGCAGTATCTGGGCATATTACAAGTATGCAAAAAAAGGGTCATGCGGCAGAATGGATTGTTAATGTTGAGTTTATAATGTTTGCAACTTATCGCCTGACGATGGTTGTTGGTGCCTATGCTTTTGATAAAGCAGATATTATTGATGTGTTTGCTGTGGTTGTACTCATTGTTATGGTGCAAACTTTTATCGGTTTTTATAATGACTTATTAGGATATTTATTTATTTGGGCTAATGATGTCGGAGGTGTTATTCAGAAAGAGGTAGTGGGAAATAGTAATACTTGGTTTGTGGTCGAATATATGTTGGCCATGTTGGACAAAGTAGAAGTTGTGAATAATATTAAAGAGATACCTGGTCCTTCGCAGGCTCAGGAGGGAGGTCTATTCAATGAGATTAAAGGTGCTGTTGTAAATGGGGTTAAGAGCGTAGGAAACAGTATAGCGGAATTGGGCTTCGATCTTGTCGGTACCCTTATATGGATGATTGTTAATTTGTGTATGTGGACATTAAATATAATTATTTTTATTGGTATTGCATGGTCTATTTGGGGATTTGCATTAGCTAAATTAGTTGGTTTGTTTTTTGTACCGTTCATGTTGGTTGAGCGTTTAGCTCCAATATTTGATGGTTGGTTAAAACTACTAATTGGTTTTTTATTTTACGGAATCATTATTAAAGTAAATGCTTCTCTAGTGGCACTAATGTTCAGCACTTATTGGGACATAGGAAAACTTACACTACCACTTCAATCACCGCCAATACATGTCGTAGCAAATGCTCCAGAGAATGTTCTAGGCTTGGTGGCAATGTTTATTGTTGCTCTTCTTGCCATTCTTTCTACCGGAGGGTTTGCTCAAACAATCTCTGGAGGGGTTGGTGGGTTTGGGGGGGCTTTGGCTACTGCTGCTCGAACAGCAGCAATTGTTGGTAGTGGTGGTGCTGGTGCAGCCGCTAAGGCTGTAAAATAATAATGGAAAATAATATGACGGAAAATAGAGAACTAAAAGATAATATGGTGCCTGATAGTGTGAGTCACCAACAAATGTCAGAAATAGCATTGCGTAAAGTTGTGCGTGAGGCGGCCTTAAGTGTTGAACGAACCCGTTGGTTTGTCGCCTCCATAATTTTAGCGATAGCTCTCGTATTATTGATGATGGCCTATATCAATTTATCTGTTAAACAAGAAAATAAACATGATGTGGCTTGGGTAAAAATGTATAAGAATGGCTTATGGGATATTGAGTTTCATGATAGTGCTAAGGCATTAGAAGTGTTGCCAGCCACCATCGACTCATTATTAATTCAATGGACTGAGCGTCGATTTAGTGAGGTAAAAGAATCGGTAAGGTTTGACTATGGTTATGTGAATTTGTTTATGTCGGATGAATTGTCTGCCGATTTTGTAGCGAGTAATGGTTTTAATGCCGCACAAAAAGCGGTGAATGTGATGGAGTGTAGCAATTGTCTCAATATGCGTTACAAGGTCAATATTGTCGATCATTTTGATTCAGATGCTGCTAATTTTGGCGGTGTAGAAGGTGGGCTATATCGGACGAATATTTTTGTTACTAAAAAAATCATGAATGACGGCGAATCTACAGACGTGCAAGATAAACGCCTAGTCCGCATTGACTGGCGATTGATGAGTCAAGATGAAATAAAAAATAAAGCACAAAAAGAAGGTGGCATGGATTGGCTGCATAAAAACCCTGTCGGTATGGAAATACTGGCGTATGAAGAATTTGATGATGAATCTGATAGAAAAGTATTAAATGAACAATAACAAGGATGTTAAACAATGAAAAAACAATTATTTAAAGGGGCAACATTATTTGCCGTTTTTTATCTGGCCAATATCGCCACTGTGCATGCTAATGCTGTTTCTGCATGTCGTGAAATTCAGTGGCAGCCCTATCAAGTTTATAGTGTGAAATCATCACTTCACCAACGTACTCATATTATTTTACCCGAGCCTATTCAAGGTTTCCCTGTGCCAGGAAATCCTCAATTATGGGATGTGGATGGTGAAAACATTCATTTATTTGTTAAACCAAAAAACTTTGGCAATCATGAAGGTGGAAAAACAACGGTTACAGCCATTACGACCAGTAATGATAGTTATGACTTCATTATAGAAAGGGTCAAGAAAGGGGCCGATACCTGCATTCGTATTGTGCAAGATAGTATGAAGGTTAGCGGCTCAAATCAGGGCTGGAAGACACAGGTTGAGAAGCAAAATATGGACTTGGTGCAACAGGTTTCATTATTAAAGCTAAAACAAGCTGCAACAAGTATCCAACACCAAAATCAACTTATTGCTGAGAGAGAAAGGCACCAAAAAATACTGAACACGGAGAAAGAACAATTAGATGGACGTGTTGTAGATGGTGTACATAAATATAAAACATCAATTTATACCCGTTACAAATGGAAAGGGGGAAGTGGCTTTTTAGGTAAGAATAATATTACTGATGTTTGGGATGATGGCAGGTTTACTTATGTGAGATTGAAGAACTCAAATAAAGGCATTATGCAAATTACGGCTGAAGTGGGAGGTCAGGAGGAGATGATTGATTATAGCTTTGATGGCCATTCTAATTTGTACACGATTTCTGGTCTGTTTCCTGAGTTTATACTGAGAAATGAGGATGCTAAGGTTCAGATTAAACGTCAAGATAATCTCAGTCTCTAAGGTGGTAATGTGTAATGGCTATCGAAGAAAATGAACATAATATTGAAGAAACTCAAGCTACGCATTCTAAAAAAGCACAGGTTGCTGTATTAGGTGTCATGTGTTTGATGCTCCTTCTGGTAACAATAAATGCAATCTTTAGGACGGGAAGCAGTATCCAAGATATGGGGGATAACAGAACGGTTATCAGTCAGCAGACTAGTGCTGAAACGAGAAGTAATGATTTTAATGAAAGAATGGCGAATGCAAATAGGATGGGTGATATTCCTGACAATGTCAGCAAAGGCTACGATGAAGTCATTGCTGAAATAAGAGAAGCTGCCAAGCCAAAAGCAGAACCGGCAGCTGTTGTTGAACCGATATTTAAAACCGCTCCAGAGATGACAGAATGGCAGAAAAAGGAACAGAACCTCGTTAGAACATCTCGTTATAATGATTACAAACTGACCTTAAACTTTCCTCCCCCTGCACTCTACCGAGCACCTGTAAGGGTTAAAAAACCAACGCTGCAGAGAGTTAACAAAGTGAAAACCTATGATGTTGAAACCTTGGTAAGGACAGCCTCCCCACCACCAGCAACAGCACCTTTAGAGGTGAAACTTGCTTATTCAGATGGTGTCATTCAGCGTGCTAAAGGGCACTTAGCAAAACTTGCTGCGGGAGAAGATATTAGTGCTGATTTTTTTGCTGGCATTGCAGGGACTCCAGTTAAAAATTCACTTGCTGGTCAGGCCGTGTCAACACTGGAAAATGAACAGGCTTTGCCTGGTCAGAAATTACTGCCAATCGGAACAACCATTAGAGCGAGTTATGACCAAAAGGTTATGAGTGATTATGTGGGACCTTTCCGTTTGCGAATAACACAGGATGTGTATGATGCGTCAAGAAGTTATGTACTGATTCCTAAAGGCTCACTTGCAGCTTGTACAAGCATGCAAATAAGCAATATAAATGAACCAATTCAAGCCCGAATGGGTTATATGATCAACTATGTTGTTTTACCTGATGGAAAGAAAATAGATTTTTCAAGTCAAGCAGGTTTGGATCGAGAAGGTGTGACTGGGGTTAAAGATGAAGTAAACCGTCATGTAATGGCACAGTTCTTAGGTGTGGCAGCTTATGTACTCATTGCAGATGACAGTTCTAGAGGTAGTACATCGACTCAAAGTCAGACATCTTATGCGGGTGATGTTGGTGCGAACTCACGTGAGATTGGCGGTTCGGTTGCTGAGAAGTATTTGTCATTAGTGCCGACTATTACGATTAAGCCTGGTACAAACGCTAGAATCTACATTGAGGAAGAATTGTATATTTATCCTTGGGAAAAAATAAGTGCTAAATATGTCAACTAATATCATTAGTACAGAAAGTGAGATTGAGACTGATGTGGTTCAATCAATATCTCTCGTGCAGGTGGTGATGCCTTTAGCAAAGTTATTTTCTGTTTTTTCACTAATATCGATTCTACAGCTGCCTGTCGTGATGATGCTACTGTCGAGCATTACCATGTTTGTAGCTTACCGTTTGACACTGCCGATTCAAGCTAGCGTTGCTTCTTTAACAGAGGGGCAGTCTCAAGTATGGATTAAGGTGCCAATCCTATTTTTTTCGACAGTATGGCTAACATTGTTGTTGAAATATGGTCTTTCAGCTGGGAGTAATATTGTTATGCCCTGTTTTTTGCTCATCGTAATAGCAGCTTATGGTCCGGTATTTTTCCGTTTTGGTACAAAACCAATTAAGCCGAGAAAGCTACCTTATAGTTTTTCGTACACCATCACGATGGTGATTGGTTTTCTTATTGTAGTGGGGTTAAATTTTAATGAATTTTTCATGTAAATCAGTTTTATTTTTATTCATTCTGGCCGTGTCGGCTCAAGTAAATGCCATTGAAAACCCATTGAGGTTAGAGGTGAGGTTCGATTTGCCCGAAGGCGTTAGTTCGGTTGATCAGGCGGCTCAATATTTTATTGAAGCTCATGGTTACCAAGTTCAGTATGCGCCTAGCGCCCCTGCTGAGGCGGTCAATATCGGTAGTTCTGAATTACCGAATTATTTACCGAGTGGAAAGTTATTAACAATTGAAAAAGCATTACTGGAGCTATTGCAAAATGATGAGGTTTTAATTGTTGATACTAAAAATAAATTAATATCATTTGGGAGTGCAGAGCAGTGATTAAGATCAATTCAATGGTGAAATTAGTCAGCATTTTGCTGTTATCACTTTCTATATCAGGGTGTTTATTTAATCAATCTAAACCATCTGAACCTGAAACAAACCCGAGAATTATCTACCGAGACCTGTTGCCTGTCTCATCTGATCATTCAGCTATTAAAGCTTTGCCCACAGTGTCTGCCTGTGAAAATAAAACGGAACAGGTGCTGGTGGTTAAGGAAGTCATGGCTGCTTGTGATGTTGTCTCTGTTCCAGAAAAGAAAATCAATACGCCTTCATTTCAAGTTAGTTTTCGTAATGAATCAATTGCTATTGATTCTGACTTGAATAAGGACTTAGCGACGATTAAGTTAGATCTTGATTCTCAGTCTCATTATGTTGTTATTGGTTACTCTCACGGTATAAGTGCAAAAGGCAATAACTACCTAGCCTCAAAAAGAGCTGATAAAGTAAGTCGTTGGTTAGTGAGTAATGGTCTCCCATCTGGCAATATTCATCAATTAGCATCATGGTCAGGAAAGCTGGAAAGCTATGCCCCGACAAAAGGGGTGCAAGTATTTAAAATTAAGCGCGATCTTACTTTGTTGTTTTCTTAAAATATTATACAACTCATGTGATGGTATAAGGGATTAAAAAACTCAGTCCCTTATAGATGGTATAGATTTCATTCAATATTAAGAATTAGCCAATGGGAGTTCAACCCAGAAAGTTGAACCTTGATCTTCGATACTGCTGAAGTCGAGTTGACCACCCATTGCTTCAATAAGGCTTTTGGATATCGTGAGTCCTACACCTGCACCTTCTATAGTTGACTTTTCTTGTCCAAGGCGACTAAAAAAAGAGGAGAAAACCTTGTCGTGAGGTTGGTTAGTGTGGAGCAGGTTTAAAACCATCCGTATTTTCTTCAACCCAGCGCTCGCCATCTTGTCTGGTTTCTTTTTTCCAGAAAGGGGCGTTGTGTTTGAGTTCTTCAATAAGCCAACTACAGGCATCTAATGCAGCACGACGATGAGCTGACCAACATGCAATTAATACGATAGGGTTGGCGGGATTGATTTTGCCAACACGATGAATAATTAATACGTCTAGCAAGTCCCATTTTTGTCTTGCTTGTTGTTCTAGTTTGTCTAAATAACGTTGTGTCATTTCAGGGTAATGTTCTAAGACCATGCCCGTTACATCCGCATTATCATTAAAGTCACGCATACTTCCTATGAAGGTTGATGTTGCCCCAAATTGTTTATCAAGGCCAGATTTTTGTTGATGTTCTACAATCGAGTGATACGGATCGAAGGGATAAGCTAGGATATGTGTTGTCATCTTAACCGCCAGTGACTGGCGGGAAGAATGCGACTTCATCACCATCACTTATTTGACTATCGTATTGAGCATATTCAAGGTTTATTGCCACTAAAATATTAAGTGGTCGCTCAGCATGGTTCGTTGTGATATCCCATACCTCACCTGCTGTAGCGGCGGAATCAATTTTAGTTTCACTTATGCCCATTTTTTCACGTAGGCTGGCAAAAAATTTAACGTGAATACTCATTGCTTGTTTATTTCACTTAGTTCAAAATTAACAGGATATCATTTTATAGGAAGCTTCGACATGTCAGAACTCACACATTTTAATCAAGCAGGTGAAGCACATATGGTGGATGTTGGTGACAAATCAGTAACAAAGCGTGTGGCGGTTGCTGAGGGGCAAATTATGATGCTTGATAATACCTTAGAGTTGATAAAGCAGGGTAACCATAAAAAAGGTGATGTTCTCGGAATTGCCCGTATTGCGGGGATTATGGCGGCTAAACGAACATCTGATTTGATTCCTTTATGTCATCCGCTGGCATTAACGAAAGTGACGGTTGATTTTAAGGTTTTAGATGATGAGGTGGCTGTGCAATGCCGAGTTCAAGTAGAAACGAGTGGTCAAACGGGCGTTGAAATGGAAGCCTTAACTGCATTGCAAGTGAGTCTACTGACAATTTATGATATGTGTAAGGCTGTAGATCGTGGCATGATCATGACCGATATTCGTTTGCTGGAAAAAGCAGGTGGAAAATCAGGCCATTGGGTGCGTGAACTTTAATGAAGAGGAGGGGAATTAAGCTGTTAAATAAAGCGCTAATAGTCGCGTTATTAGCGATGAGTGCAAATACTGTCTTTGCTATTGAACATTTGAAATTATCTACCACGACGAGCACGGAAAATTCGGGTTTATTAGCAGTATTACACCCTGTTTTTGAGTCAATGTATGACGTTAAAGTTGATGTTATTGCTGTGGGAACAGGTAAAGCCTTGAAGATTGGTGGCAATGGTGATGTCGATATTGTGTTTGTTCATGCGCCAGCAGCAGAGTTAGCCTATGTAGAGCAAGGCGACTTTATTGATCGCAAAGCCGTTATGCACAATGATTTTGTGATTGTTGGACCAGAGAATGATGGTGCTAATATTTCATCGCTTACATCGGCTTCTGATGCATTGCAAAGCATTGCGGTAACAACCGCTGATTTTATTTCACGTGGCGATGATTCTGGTACACACAAAAAAGAAAAGATATTGTGGTCTATGACTAAACTGGCGTTAACCGCTGACAATACACCCGATGGAAAGTGGTATATCCAAGCGGGTCAAGGTATGGGGGCGGTATTAAAAATTGCTGATGAAAAACAAGCTTATACTTTAACGGATCGCGGTACTCAAATTGCTTATGCAGATAAAATGAGTTTAGTCGTATTGTATGAAGGTGATAAGGCTTTGTTTAATCCTTATCATGTGATGGCTGTTAACCCTGAAAAACACACTCATGTGAAGTATGACTTAGCCAATAAATATATTGAGTTTGTGACAAGTGAACAAGGCCAGGCAATTATTGCTGACTTTACAAAAGGTGGTCAGCAGTTGTTTTATCCAGATGCTACCAAGTAGATCGTAATAAAAAAGTTATAAATTAATGGGGCATTAGCCCCGCTTCTTATTCTGCTATTTGAATTGCTTTTTGCATAAGAACATCTCTAGAGACTTCTATTGTTTCATTTTCTTGGTTGATACAGGCACATAGAGGAACAAATATTGTTGAAGTAATGAGTGCTATTAAAGCAATAATAGCTGCAAGACTTAGTTTGTTCATGGTTATTTAATCTTTTAAATAGTGCTGGTGTCTGTTTTTTCAAGTCTACCCTTGTTCGAGTAATGACCGTAAATCGATGATCGCAGCATTGGCTCTTGAGATATAAGATGCCATGACTAATGAGTGGTTGGCAACAAGTCCAAAGCCGCTACCATTGAGTATGACTGGGCTCCAAACTGCTTCTTGGCTCGCTTCGAGTTCTCGAATGATTTGTCGTAAACTTATTAATGCATTTTTCTTTTGTAGAATATCGGCAAAGTCATGTTCAGTTGCCTTCAAAAGATGAATTAACGCCCAAGCAGAACCACGAGTTTCATAAAAGACATCATCAATTTTTGTCCATGGTGTTTTGGTAATGAGCTCTGCTGGAGCGGGTGTTGATTGGTTTGCATTAGGATCGCCCGCTAAATCTGTATTAATACGGACTTGGCCAACACTGGCACTGAGTCTTTGCGATAAGCTACCTAAACGTTTTTCTACTATGGCAAGCCATGCAGCAAGATTATCTGCTCGAGCATAAAATTGAGCATTATCTTGTTCAGTATTACTGAGACGGGATAGATAAGATTCTAATGCGGTAATCCCTTTACGGTATTCCCGTTCGGTAGGTGGGAATAACC
>ENA-ORXI01001354-ORXI01001354.1-sediment-metagenome-genome-assembly--contig:-NODE-1354-length-19076-cov-11.342702_pt1 | contig 19076 bp, 18 predicted proteins | sample MGYA00237861_ERZ511468 | MGnify/ENA primary metagenome ERZ511468 (study PRJEB26299, sample SAMN06266213) | sediment metagenome | isolation source: Hudson Canyon methane seep mesocosm | place...
ATAAGTCGGTGTTGAGAGGAAGGGCCTTCTTTAAAGATAGGATTCATATTGTATTAAGCTTAAATAAACGTTTTTATTCGTAAGAGAATAAATCGCCACCATGCATATCAATCATCTCAAGTGCTTTACCACCACCTCGTGCTACACAAGTTAGTGGATCATCAGCAACAACCACTGGAATACCCGTTTCTTCCATTAATAAACGATCAAGGTCTTTTAACAAAGCGCCACCGCCTGTTAGTACCATGCCGCGTTCAGAAATATCTGAAGCAAGCTCAGGAGGTGATTGCTCTAAAGCCACCATAATAGCACTAACAATACCGGTTAAAGGCTCTTGTAATGCTTCTAAAATTTCATTGCTGTTAAGGGTAAAGCTGCGCGGAACACCTTCGGCAAGATTACGGCCACGCACTTCAATTTCGATTAACTCTTCACCTGGGTAAGCTGAGCCAATTTCATGCTTAATGCGCTCGGCTGTTGCTTCACCAATTAAGCTACCAAAATTACGACGTACGTAGTTAATAATAGCTTCGTCAAATTTATCACCGCCAATACGTACTGATGAAGAATACACCACACCATTTAACGAGATAATACCAACTTCTGTGGTACCACCACCAATATCAACCACCATAGACCCTGTAGCTTCAGATACTGGCATACCAGCACCAATAGCTGCTGCCATAGGTTCGTCAATTAAATAAACTTCACGGGCACCAGCGCCCATGGCTGATTCACGAATAGCACGACGTTCAACTTGAGTAGAGCCACAAGGTACACAAACTAAAACACGTGGGCTTGGGCGTAAGAAATTATTGCTGTGCACTTGTTTGATAAAGTGTTGTAACATTTTTTCGGTAACAAAAAAGTTAGCAATAACACCGTCTTTCATCGGACGAATAGCTTCAATATTTCCTGGTGTACGGCCTAACATTGCTTTTGCAGCAACCCCTACCGCAGCAACACTTTTAGAGCCACCGGCGCGATCTTGACGAATAGCTACTACTGAAGGCTCGTTTAGTACAATGCCTTGGTCTTTTACATAAATCAGGGTATTAGCTGTGCCCAAATCGATTGATAAATCATTGGAAAACATGCCGCGTATTTTTTTAAACATGAGGATGAAACGTCCTTAAAAGTCGCAGGTTCACAAAGGAAACAAATTATTTTTTGTTAGATCGAACAATCATACCCCAGAGTAAGGGAATTGTGTTGCTTCTTTTTGAATTAATAGTAAAAAAAAGTAAAAAAATGAGGTCTTAGGGTAGATTTTCTAACAAAACCGCAAAATGACTACTTTTCACGCCAATAAATGATTCTATCGTTGCCTCTAAACAGCCCAAAAGTTGCTATGGCACTCGGGTCTTGATCAGGAGTTTCATCGGCATCTGATTTATCCCAATCATGTTTTAACCACTCTAGAGTTTGATAACCCACATTGACTTTGCCTTGCTCACCAGTTGCATTTAAAAACAATGCAGTAGTAATACCGCTTACCATAAGGCCAGTTGCAGGGCTGCCATCATGGCCATTTGGATCGATAGTGTTATTACTAAGCACCATTTGATCTTTATTAAAAGCGGTACAGTTATCATCACCATTGGTGATGTAAGTTGTGCCTGCCGATAAATATTGCGTGCTAATTGTTTGCATTAAATTGGAAGTTTCTGGACCATAACTTTCAGCAATATGTAGGCGACCAAAACGAACTTCTAATGGCGTTGGCTCAAGAGTTAAAATAATTGTATTGGTATCATCGCCATCGGCATCAAGGGCAGTGACTAAATCTGTGTCAATAATGGACTCAATAGCAAGATTGATATCGGCAGGAAAAGGAATAACTTCTGCATTGGCTTCATGGGTATAAACGAAATGGTCATCAATATTATAAGCGATATCTATGACCCCTTCCCCCTTAGCATTTACATCAATGCGATCGGTAATAACAACGTCCTTGATATCTGCTGTTAGGCTTAATAATGTTAGTCCGTCTTTACCTAGTTTAGTGCCGTCTTGAGTTTGCTCTAAATGAGTAACACTACCTGGTGTCAGTTTCATAAAATCGCCAGTATAGTTTTTAGTGATAACATCATCGACATTTTTAGCTGTTACTGTAAAAGTGGGTAAATCACCATAACGAAGCAACCCTTCGGCAGGTGTTTCTTCAATCGTCATCTGTCCAGAATAAACATAGCTTTGCGGTGTACTTCCTGCCTCACATGTTGCCGCTAACGTGCCATCTAAAGTAATTGCTAATTCAAAATGATCTGGGATAAAGCGACCTACATTAGTGACTTGTCCTAAAATGTCACCAACCCCTAAGTAGTCGTTATCTGATAAGTTTGCATCTAATTGGATGATACCTACTTCACTGTAGTTATAACTGCCATTAACCACACTGGCGATAAAGTCATTATCAACACTTTCTACTGTAAACACCCCATTTGTGCCATTATCATCAGGATCTGGTAACAATAGGGTTTCTGCCAATACTAAGGTTTCATTATAAAAATTCTCAGCAACTGCGGTATTACTATTAAATACTGTAAAGTCGTCAGGGATACCGTCATCGTCAGCATCTTGACCATTCACCCATTGCATTGCTGTTGCGGTCATAGAAAAGGTTTCACCTGCCTTTTTAAAAACCGAGCCTGATGAATCAATAGATAATGGGTTGGGATCAGTTAGAGGATTGAATGCTAGCTTAAGTCCAAAAGGCCTTTCGACAAAAGCGTTTGATGAGGTACTAAAGTCTTTAATAACGACATCGCCTACGTCATTGGTAACTTCAACATCTGTTTGCGCATTAATAATGAACTTAGCAGCATGAGGATATTCGAGGGTATATACTGCGGTTGAATCAGTTGAAAATCGTAAGGTACGTGCTGTTGGACTTGTCGTTAAGTTGTAGCTATTTCCGTTATTAGTTAAAGCTAATAAATCAGTACAACTACCGCCATCACAGGTATAAGAAAGGTTAACATCTACATCGCCGCCATCAGGAAATGCGCCAACACAAGCTCCCGTAAGCGTATCAGTTTCTATTGCTTTTAATGTCAAGGTGGTATCGTTATACCCCGTATTTGAAGGTTTACCAGAAAGTTGTGTTGGAATAGTATTAAATACAAAACCAGTTTCACTAAAAGTAACGTCACAGTCAGTCGGGCTACCATTTAAACACTGAAAGTTTTGATCTAAACTTAAAGTCGCCACATTAGCAGTGGTGTAAGAAAATGTCGCATCGGTATCGCCATCTGTTACCGTGATTATTCGGTTAAGGGCACCATTAATAGATAGCTCTACATCTACTGCGGTTGTATAAGGAATAGTGCAAGTATCATTAGCGCAGGCTTTAATATTTATCAGTTTTGGCTGACAAGTTAAGCCTTGACCATTAATGGTATCGATAACAAAGTGATGTACAACATCTATACAACCATTGTTATCATTCATGTCGGTTTGAATTTCTGATTGAGTTAATACTTTATTGTAAATACGTACTTCGTCATAATTCCCCCTTGAGGAATAAGGAGAAGGAGGATCGGCATTTCCTGTTGCAGTATAGGTAGAAGAGTTGTCACCAAAAACAATTTGGCCTAAACCTGACATTATTCCATTGGTATTGTGCGACTGCTGAATAACGGGGTTTGCATCAACATAAATGGCAAAATCATTATTGACATAATCCCAAGTGACCGTAAGGTAATACCATTGCCCTGACACTCTGTTTACTATAGGCTCAACAAGAGAATAGTCGCCATCATCACTGTCTTCAAAATTAAACTTTAGCCTGCCATCTTCCTGAATTTCTAAGACAAAATATTTATCGGGATTATCATCTGTGGTGCTGGCATCAAAAAGAACGCGTTCATCGCCATTTTGCCAATTTATCGAGCTGTTGAACCAAAAGCTAATAGTGCCTTTAAGGCCTATATCATCGTCTAAATCGAGACTTGAACGAAATGAGTCGGTAATATCAGGGTAATCATTCCAACTCTCACTTTCAAAACCTCGACAGTATTTACCATCTGGCGTCGACAAACCGCCAAAAATGTTTTCAGCATGATTATTATTACCACTGGTATCGAATATGCCACTGTCAAAGTCTGTTTGTTCAAAACGATAAAGTGCCTGTAATTTACCAGCAGGGATAATTGTGCCTATGCCAATACTGTCTGAAATTACCGCATAAGCCGAGCCGTACATATACATTGAAAACTGCCGAGTGGTCGAGTCTCCAACATTCACCGTTGAAACTTGCGGTAATGTAATACTGTGCGAGCCTGCTGGTATAGTCGCTAGTGCTCTTAATTGCTCTGTATAATGAGTTGGCGCAACGGCAGAGTCGTTAAGGGTTTTGTAATAAAAAGTTGTGTCTCCTGCACTCGTGGCCGGATTACCATCAACATCTAAAATAGACACGGTGAATGTCGCAGCATCACCTTGGTTCACAGTATCATCCGAAATAACTAAAAAAGGATAAATTGTTGAGTCATCATTATTGTCACCAGGGGTATCTGTTGGATTACCCTGCTGTGCCAGCCATGGGCCTGTGCCATCAGGAATACGTTGTAGTGATTTAGTACCGTTAACTGTTCCTGGAATACCATAAGGTAGCGGATCATAGTAAACATAAGCAAATTCACTATAATCACAGCTCTGTACTTGTTTACTATATCCTTGTACTTGAATGTAATCGATCATATCACCATTAGCATCAAGCAACGAAAGATCAAAACCATTGGAAAAATCTATCAAATAACGATTAAAGTCATTTTTGTCTGCATAAACCCATGGGAAATTACTATCATCAATGAGTGAAACATCTATATCTGCACAAGTAAAACCTGCACAAATTCTGATGGTCCATTCATCATAAATTGCATTAGTTATTAGTGGGTCTATTAATTCAATTTCTAAATAAGCCCTAATTTGAGGGCCACCACTAGTTTTATGAAAAACTTCATTTAGCGTAGCTTGAGTTATATATGGCGAGCATGCTGAAAAGGCATTAAGGTGCCAAAAACTTAATAAGGTTAAAAACCATAAAGTTGCATGACGCATCTACAAACTCCTCGCTTCAACAATTACCGTACGGCTGCTCAGCACTATCGACTTGCTGTCAACAGCCATAGCACCCGAGCCACACGTACCAGTACTTTCTAAACGATAATAGGTAACACTATCAACAGTGGCATAATCATCACAACTAACTACTGCCGTACATTGTGTTAACCCTTCAACAACTGAAAAGTCATAATTACTTATCGCAGCACAACTTCCTGCAATATTGTTTAACGGAAATAATTTTTGCAGCTCTGCCTGCATACCAGAATTAGCAGCGGTAAATGCTCGAGTGCCTAATACTTCTTGAGAAACAGCTTCATTACCCGTAGAGAGAATCTCGACCAAGGTTAATCCTAATAATAAAACAACAATAATCACAAATAGTGCTAACATCAAGGCGCTGCCTCGCTGAGTTTTTGTTGATTTTCTTTTTATCAAATGATTAAAATAAACTGCCATTAGGGTACGTTCACCAAATGTATGTCGTTGTTAAAGACAAAGTCTTCACCTTCTCTTTGAAAATGTAACTTAACCTGCACATTGGCATTTCGTTGTAACGTCGCAGGGTTAATGACAAAAGGTAAATCGGCGACATTGAGATCAGCTAAATTATCGGCCATTAAGATTGCATTACTTTTTTGTTTAATCGACTGAGTTACAGAAAAACCGTTGATGTCATAACGTACTAGGGTATTGCCCGTTACACAAAAACTTACCGGATTATTAATAATGTATAACCTTTTTGTTGGCGAGTCACTGTCAAACTGAACACCTAAGGTTCTATCTAAGGTTAAAGTCCACTCACTGGCACTTGGGTTTGCATGATCCACAGATTTCAAACCAAATACTTTACCCGTAAGATCGTATTGAATAGCGTTAATTTCACCAGCATTAAGTGGGTAAACAGCTACTTTATCTGAACAATTCGTTTCATTGACTGGGCAGTCGTAGTTATCACCATTGCCATTTTCATCTTGAAACTCGATAACCGTTATTGTATCGGTTTCAGGCTCTGGCGATACAGGTATATCGGTATAAACTGTACTGGCTTTTATCGGTACAAACTCGATACATTGATTTGTGGCATCGTTAGTTACCCGTACACTATTAGGCAGGGCATTTCTAAGTTCACGGTTCAAGCGTTCAACCGCAAAACGAGCACTGGCTATTAGTTCGTCTCGGTCAGCAACATTGACGTAAATTTGTGTGCTTAAGTTGATAAAACTGGTAATGCCAACAGACATAATGCCTAACAGTACAATCACTACAACAAGCTCTATTAAAGTAAAGCCTTTGATGTTGTTTGTTTTATTATTAGACGAGTCCATTAGAAATTACTCTTGTAGCCAGCAAAGGTGATTGCGGTATTAAGAGGGGTGGTAATCGTTACAGTTATTCTTTTTGCTAAGCGATTATTATTAACTATAGGATCCGTTAATCCTAGTGAATTACCATCGTAGATAACATTAACAGTAATTTCGAAACTATTGTAGCCATCATCTAAAGGGTTATCAGTTGAGTCTACTTTCAAAGTAAAACCATTATAATCATCCACATCATTGTATGAGGCTCTACTGTTTTCTCCTGCTTCAGGGCCTAAAATATCACTACAATCTTCTGGAATGTCTTCATCACAGCGCCAAATGCTGCCAACCATATCTGAGTTATGGTCAAAGGCTCGGCCTAAGATTTCATCTAACATGCCTTGGCCTAACTCAGCGGCTTTTATTTGATGAACTTGATCGGCACTTTGCTGCTCTGCGGGAACAATTAAATTCATCACTAAGGCTAATGATATGGAGAGCACAACAATGCCAACAATAATTTCAATCAGGGTAAAACCTGACTGTTTGTTTTTAAAAAATGAACGTGGGAAGTCAGATGCCATGAATATAGCCTTCTGATTCAATTTGTATTTGAACCGATTCACCCGAACTGGTACTAGCGACGTTAATTTTGCAGCCGCCTGCGCAGTTAGCTTGAGGCCTACCCATACTATCGAAACTGACAATATTGCCAGCACCGTCGATACTAAAAGTAACTGTGTATCGAGTACCGTTAAGATCTACACTGGTATAGTCTGGCTGCCAGCCATTGGGGAAGTTTACAACACCACAGTCAGTACGGTCTGGAATACCATAACGATTTGTATCAAAAACAATTTGATGGCAATGATTATTATCAGTTTGTTGCATAGCGCGTTGCTGTGTTAAACGCAGATCGGAGATTAGAGAAGTGCGGTAAGTGTAGGCTTCGAAACTGTCGCTGCCGGAGAATTTACTGATTGCGGTGACAGCAAGTATACCAATGAGAATCATCACGGTTAGAACTTCAATTAAAGTAAATCCAACTTGAGTTTTCTTCATGTATTTATTAAACCTACTTCTGTCACCTGTCTGTAATTAGATAGTTAAAATTATTACAAAGTGAAGGTACTCGTTACCTCCACTTTATCAAATTAACAACCTGCAGTGTCAATTGTAATATCAGGTTTAGCATTACTATCTGTACTTTCAACATAACTAACATAACACTGAGCGGCAACGGCGGCAGCAGCAGTAAGAACAGGGTCAGCGGTAGGATACCAAACGATTCGTCCATCAGTCGCCGTGGTGCCATCAGTAGCCGATAAAAAATCGTTAGCATCTAAATCTAATAATACGCCCCAAGTACCAGCATTTGCATCACCATTTTCAGGCCACCCACCAACTACGCCTACATTATTATTTCCGCCATTAACAGAAATAGTGCCAGCACCTGTCAGTTCATCCTGAATAAGTGCTTTTGAATGAGCCAATGAAGTCGCTGTTTCTACAGCAGCTTTTACACCGCTAAAAGTTGCACCGCGTGCATCACCCTGCAAATCAATAAATTTAGGTGCCGCAGTAGCCGCTAAAATACCTAAAATAACGATAACTACAACTAACTCAATTAATGTAAAACCTTTTTGCTTGTTTAAATTTCTCATCTACTTCTACCTTTCAAATATTATAGTTATTATGGGTGACTAATTATTGATATAAACGATAACCGCACTTGTGGCCGGTTGATAAGTAAAGTTATTACCTGCAGCAGGAGTGTTCTCAGCTACGCCAGGGCTCACATAAACGCCGGCATTTTGCGGTAAGGTTGATTTTAAATAATAATGACATACCGGATCGGTGGCTGAGGCTTCAGTGCTGACAAAATAATCACTGTCATCGGTAACATCAACGCTGATAGTTGGTGGCTGCTGTAAAATATTTTGCCATACTTCTAAACAATTAACATCTGCGATGGTGCTGTTTGCATTGGTTCTGCCTAGTACATAACCAGGGCGAATGCCATTACCGACATCTTCTCTTGTTAACATTAATGTTGTGCCGTCGTAATCAACAAAGTTATTTTCTGGCACTGCATTATCATGAGGTCTTGCGTTTGCTTCCCATTGTGCTCTAGCTAACGATACTGCAGTAGCAAAGCCACCAGCCATACCTTCAACATTGGCTTGTTGAGCCTGATCGCTTAAATCAATAAATTTAGGAATAGCCGTAGCTGCCAAAAACCCTAAAATAACGACAACAATAACTAATTCTATAAGGGTAAAACCCGACTGTTTTTTCATAACAACCTCATTGGTATTTCAATAAAAACTAATGCTATTCCTTTAACACATATACTTACATATTAACTTAATTCTAACAACAGTTTAGCAGACAAGCTAGTGTTAGCTTAACTGTTATTAGAATTAGGTAACAAAATAATATTTTGTGTAACCCACAGATACAACGACAAATCAAACCGTACTCAGCTTAGCTTAATTCGCTATCTGCCCCGTAAGGGTATTGTACTCAAAATAAACAGTTGAACTTATACTGTACCGACAAATGCGTGCAGATTTTTGTTTTGTTTTCTTTATTTCTACCGCAGATACTGGCGATCTTAAGAACTCCATTGGCGTATCTAACGCTAATTGCCAAATTTTTTGGCAAGCAAGCAGATCACCTTTAACATCAAGCCAGCCCTTTTTGTTCACAGGAATAAGCTCTTTCTCTGCTGAGCCTATTACCGACAACTTAACCACAGAAGGTTTTTTATCCATGTACCATTGACCATGAATTGCATTAACTTTACTCACAAAGTTATTGGCTAAGGTGTTAAAACCTGTATGGGTTATTTGATCTTTTTGTTTCATAAAATAGCTAATAAAAATCGCCATCAATAATGCAAACAACACAATAACAACCACTAATTCAGCCAACGATTTTTCACGTTTCTCAACACTTGCTTTAACTGACATGACTTTTACTACACGCTAGTTTGCGAGACATGTCTGATAAAGTTTTGGTAAATATACCAAGCCGCATTACAGAAAGATCAAATTTCACGCTACTTACCTTGCATGGCTGAGGCCATATCCCACATTGGCGTGAAAATTCCTAAAGCCAATACCAATACCATACCCGCCACGAGTATTAATAGCAGTGGCTCAATTTTAGCCGTAAGTGTTGATAAGTCATAATCAACTTCTCGCTCGTAATAATCGCCTACTTCTTCTAAAAGCTCGTCAACTTTACCTGTTTCTTCACCTACTGCTACCATTTGAAGTACAAGAGGGGTAAATAGCTCACTGGTTACAGAGGTGCGTAATAAACTCTCACCACTTTCTATGCCTGTTCGCATGGTTAATATTTTTTCTCTCATAAAGGTATTATCTACCGCATCGGAAACTAAACTTAAGCCGGATGTCATCGGTACACCAGCCTTTAGGACAATGGCAAAGCTATGAGTAAAACGCGATAAAATTGAGCGCTCGATAATACTGCCAACAATAGGCAGTTTTAGTTTACGTTTATCCCATTGGTAACAGCCTTTTTCTGTTTTTAAATACGCTCTTACGCCAAAAACAATACCAAGCAGTCCAACGAGCATTTGCGGCCAGTAATTTAAAAAGAATGCAGAGCTATTGATAAGTATTTTGGTTGCAAGAGGTAAATCTGCGCCCAATTTAGCAAACATGCTGGCAAAAACGGGGATAACAAAGATGTTAAGAATAATAATTGCCACACCAATTGCAGCAACCACAAAACTAGGATAGCGCATTGCCGCTTTAATGCGTTTTCGAGTTTCTTGTTCACGCTCAAAATAAGTTGCTAGCTTTGCAAATGAACTGTCTAACTGACCGGTATTTTCACCGACATGAATAATTGAAACAAATAAGGGAGAAAATATCTTAGGGTGCTGATTTAGCGCTGATGAAAGTGCATGGCCACCCTCAAGTTGGCTACCAACAGCTGCCAACGCTTCTTGTAATTTCACACCGTTGCTCGACTCAGCCAAACCATTAATTGCTCTTAAAATTGGCACCCCTGCGCGCATTAATGCATACATTTGTCGACACAGAATAATGAGATCATCTAACGATACTGCGTTAAGGCCCAGTAAATCGGCAATATCAATATTGTTAACATCAATTTTATCAGCAGATGAGCTTTCAGTCGGTTCTATTGAGGTAATAATGATGTGCTGTTTAGTTAATTGCTCGGCAACAGCGTTCATACTAGCGCCATCAATCAAACCCTTAACTTGTTTGCCACTACTGTCCCTGCCTCGATAATTAAATGCAGCCATAAACGTTACTCTTGCCCTGCTACATCGATAGTTTCAACTAAGCGAAGGACTTCTTCAACGGTGGTAATGCCACTTTTGGCATAATCAAAAGCGGATAATGCTAAAGGTTTAAAGGTTGGATGTTTTTTAGCATGTTCGGTGAATGCTTCAGTATCATCACGTTTAAGTGCGGCCATCATGGGTTCATTCATTTCCAATAATTCAAAGACACCTATCCGACCTTTATAGCCAGTATATTGACAAGACTGACAGCCTTTCCCCTGTTTAAATGATACCTGATCAACATTATGGCCAACGAGATGAGTTAACCACAGCTTTTCTTGTGCATTAGGCTGATGTTCAACCAGACAATTTTCACAGATTCTTCGCACTAAACGCTGAGCAATAATGGCTCTTAATGAACTCCCCACTAAAAAGCCAGCGGCTCCCATATCAAGTAAACGTAGTGCACTGGTGATAGCGTCGTTAGTATGCAAAGTTGATAACACTAAATGCCCAGTTAATGCACCTCGTAAACCTATTTCTACTGTTTCATGATCTCGCATTTCGCCGACCATTAAAATATCGGGATCTTGGCGCAATGCAGTTCGCAGCACACTGGAGAATGTTAAATCAATTTTGCTGTTAATTTGTACTTGGTTAACTCTAGGTAAGCGATACTCTACCGGGTCTTCAACGGTAATTATTTTATTGCTTGATTTGTTAAGTTCACTCAAGGCAGCATAAAGCGTCGTTGTTTTACCACTCCCTGTTGGTCCCGTGACTAAAACCATACCGTGAGGGCGAGAAATTTGATGACGCAAGCGGGTAACCATTTCATCTGGCATACCTGTTTCGTCAAATGATAATAAGCCTGCTGATTGATCAAGTAAACGCATAACTACCGACTCGCCGTATTGCACAGGCATGGTCGACATACGTACATCAATACTATGACCTTTTATTTGCAAGTTAAAGCGTCCGTCTTGCGGCAAGCGCTTTTCTGATATGTCTAAACCTGCCATCAGTTTCAAACGTAAAGCCATCGCTGAAGCGATTTTATTTTCTTTTAAAATGCTTTCTTGCAGCACACCATCGATACGCTGGCGAATGCGAAGTTGATTTTCATCGGGTTCAATATGAATATCAGAAGCGCGCATTTGCACGGCATCTTCAAATACTGACTGTAATAACTTACCAACGGTGGCATCCCCCCCTTCATCCATAAAGGTAGCGCTTAAATCAAAGTCGCTGCTTTCTTGGTACTCTTCTTCTAGTTGACTAGCAAAAGATTCGATATCGGCAGTTCTGCGATACAAGCCATCAAAAGCTTCATACAGTTGCGATTCCATTACAACAGCAAGCTTTATTTTCTTAGGCGATAACATCACTTCAAGTTGATCTAGACCACTTAAATCAGCGGGATCGCTCATGCCAATGAGTACCGACTCGCCCTGATCTTCAATCACCAATGCTCGTAAACGACGAGCATGAACTTCTGGTAATAAACTTGCGATTTCAGTGGGAATTCTAACTTGGCTAATATCTAAAAAGGGGACGTCGAGCTGTTGTGCTAAAAATTCTAATAATTGCCTTTCGCTGATATGACCTAATTCAATTAATGCATCACCAAGTTTTCGACCAGTGACTTTTTGGCTATTTAGCGCCTGCATCAATTGTTCGTTACTTATAATATGCTCATGAACCAATAAATCGCCAAGGCGCATTTTTAATTTTGGTGCTGCCATTATTATTCTCCCAACTCTTGTAATCGCTGCGTGATAAATTGCCTTGCGCTGTCAGATAAATCGTTTTTATTAAGTGCTAAGTTATATGTTTGACTGGCTAATTCAAATTGACTACTACTGTCATAAGCAATTGCTAACCCTAACCACCAACGCCCCATGTTATTTTGCAACTCAGTTAGCTTTTTATAAGCATTGACTGCAAAACTAAATTGCTGACTCGCCTGAGCTTGTGTAGCTAACATAGAAAGATATTTACTGTCTTGTATTGTTTGAACATTAGGGTGCGATTGCAATATTTTAAACGCCTGAAAATTTTGGCCTTGTTTAATATAAATTTGTGCTTTTAATTCTCTTAATTCTTGATCGGTTGGATCAAGACTAATGCCTTGCGCTAATAAATTTAATGAGGCCTGATAAGATCGACGACCAAACCAAAGAGCAGCCAACTGTTTACGCGCATCTTTTTGACTGGGTAAAACTAATAGAACATCTTCAAAAAGTTGCTCTGCTTTTGTGATGTTATTATTAGCAACTGCTTCTTTTGCTCGATTCATTTTTTGCTTTGCAAGCATTTCAGGCGAAAGTTGTGTGCGAGAAATCACCATGCTTACTGGTGCTTTTTTTGTGTCTGCTGTTGTTTTTCCAGCTACAATCTCTACATAATGCGCTGAAATATCAGTAGTCGTTGTAATCGCTTTACTGTTACTAGCTTTATCATCGATAGTTTTATTAGCTTGAGTTACCTCATGACTATCATTATTTCTTTTTTTATGAACCTGAGCTTCATTTGCTACAGTATTATTTGCTAATTCCTCAAGTGGTGGCCTTGGTTCCAGCTGTTTATTATCCGTTTGAGTATTTACCGGTGAATCACTATTCTTGTTCTCTGAAGATACTGTTTTATTTATGGGTAAAGATTCAGCAATATTACTATTTTCTCTAGCTAGAGTTGCCTGTTCGGCGGTTAACTTTTGTTGACTATTCAGCTTAAGGTGTTGATTCTCATTATAGAGACTCAAAGTATAAACCACAGCTAATGTCAGTACGATAGTCACAATAACCAGCAATATACTTTTATAGGGTGTTTTTTTGATTGCAACGGGCATAACCACCGCACCACTTTCAACAGACTGATCACCTTGGCGTTGCTGTAAATCTTTTAACATCTGGTTAATAACGCTCAAGTTTGTACTCCACTAAAAAAATCAAAACCGACATAAAACATGAATGATAATATTACTATAACCGCTATTAATATGGATGCCGATGATAGTACAAATAAACCTGACCATGCCGATTTGGTATCTTCAGTGTCCTTAATCGCGTTATTTAAATGGCTCTTGGTTATTTCAAAATGTCCTTGTCCATACGCTAACATCATCATTTTATGACACAAAACATTCACCAAACGAGGAATACCTTTACTGGCTCTGGCCAGCTTATTTGTCAATGCTGGCGAAAATAATACGGCTCCTTTATATCCTGCTACTTGCAATCGATGTTGAATATAATGCTGAACTTCCAAAGCACTTAAAGATTTTAGTTGATAAGAAAATGTTATTCGTTGCCTTAACTGGCGAAACTGCTTTTGTGCTAACCGCTGATCAAGTTCAGGTTGAGCAAACAACACCACTTGTAGCAATTTTCGAGTTTCGGTTTCTAAATTGGTAAATAACCTTAACGCTTCTAAGCTTTCTTCTGGCAAGGCTTGAGCCTCATCGAGAATAAGTACCACTGAATGTCCTTTGCCATGTAGTGCCAATAAGCGCTCTTGTATACGTTGAGTTAACAATTGAGTAGACATTCTTTGAGCTTGTTTCACTCCCAATTCAACGGCCACGGCTCGGCGCAACTCATCAGGTTTCAAATAAGGGTTCGGAATATAAGCGGTAACAAAATGATCTGGTATTTCATTGAGTAATTTACGACACAATAAGGTTTTTCCTGTACCAACCTCGCCAACAACTTTTATAAAGCCCTCGCCCGTTTGAAGCGCAGTTAACAGTACCGCTAACGCTTCATTATGCGACTCTAGACCCAAATAAAAATTGGTATTTGGCGTTAAGGTAAAAGGTAACTCCCTTAAGCCAAAATGATACAGGTACATAATTTAATTGCCTAAAGCAGTACTAGCTACTTTTGTCCATTTGAACTGTCGATTACGCTACTTTGCTGTTCACCAAAAGTATCATCTTCAGGAAACCATTCTTTGAGTAATTGACGGGCATCTTGTAATTGATTCTTCCAAGTGTCTTGTCCAACAACTATAGGTTTTAACATAATAACAAGTTCAGTTTTACGGGTTGTTTGACTCTTACTTTTAAATAACTCACCAAGGAAAGGAATGTCACCAAGGAAAGGCGTTTGTGAATCAATATCAACATTTCTCGTTTCAATTAAACCGCCAATAACAACAATTTCACCTGAATTAGCCCTGATAATAGTATCTGACTCTCGAACACTGCTTTGTGCCAGCGGTAAAATGATTTGTTCACTACCTAATTGAATTGTTTTGTTTTGCTCATCTGTGAGAGTAACCGATGGATGAACATGAAGAATAACAGAGCCGGAGGGATCAATTTGTGGCGTTACATCTAAAGCAATGCCGGAGAAGAATGGCGTTAATTGAATCTCAGGTGTGGTAGTTGTTGATGTACCCGTAGTGGTAGTGCTGGCAACTTCAGTAACAAAATATTCATCTTCTCCTACTTTTATCACCGCTTTTTGATTATTGGTTACTGTAATTCTTGGGCTTGATAATACCTGCACGTTCCCTTGAGTTTCTAACAGCTCAATGACGCCACTAAAATCTTCATTTTCAAAACTGATAGCTGTCGTGCCACCAATTAATGATGAAATTGCGTTACCTGCAATTGTGCCAGCGGTAGAAAAAGATAAATCGGTACTACCAACATGACCCAATACTTGTTCCCACTTCACCCCTTGTTGATAATCATCATTCAAGGTGACTTCCATAATTTTCGCTTCAATAATAACCTGACGTCTCAGATGTGTTTGAGTCTCATTGACGAATTTTTTCACTTCTTTTATTTCTTGCGGCAAAGCGCGCACTGTAACCAAACCGGCTTGAGGTGAAACAATAACACGACGGCCGTTTTCTTGGCCGACCAATGCAGTAAGCGTTTCTTCAAGCTCGGTCCAAAAATCTGATTCATTTTCGGTTTGAATATTTATGCCACTGGTTTGGTTTTGGCTATTTTGATTGTTGGAGTTATTGTTATTTGAATTATTGCTACGATTTGAGCTATTAGAGCCATTGCCGTTATTTGAGTTATTATTACCACCGTTATTTGGATCGTTCTCTGAGACACCTCCAGAGTTAATGGTAGTACTTGACTGGCCATAACGTTTTATAAAAAGGTAATTTAAAGCAATAGTTTCAGTACGCATGCCAGCAGGAAATACTTGAATAACTTTATTTTGACGACTAATTTGATAACCATAAAGCTCTTCGACTACATCTAATGCTTCATCGATAGTGACTTCTTTTAAGTTGAGGGTAATTTCACCACTTACATCTGGGTGTACAGCAATACTGTAAGGCGAGTCTTCAACTATGGCAGCAAAGAAGTGTTTAGCTGCAACATTATTGGCCGATATCTCTAATCTTTTTTCCGCAAGCAAACCTTGTTTAGCTTGTTCAAAGCTTTGTTGCATCAGTTCTTGTTGAATATCATCAGGGACATAGGACAATGCTTTAGGTGTTTTTAATTCTTTAGTTTCATCAATAGCCTGCTCTAAAGACTTTTTCATATGATCAGGGGATTTTGGCGCTGTTTGACAACCAATAAGCGCTATCAAGCAGGATGTGAGTACTAGGCTAATTTTTATTTGTTTCATTCAATAGGTACCAAAATTTGCTGCTTAATTTGTTATATTTTTAACGACTGACCACTTGCATCTTTGACGCTAATTATTTTGACTTTTTAGTGACTGTAGTGAACACAGAGAGCTTAAGTCGTTTTTCAGATGAACGTAACACAACACTATCATCATTTACTGCAACCAGGCGATATTCACCTATAGTGTCATTTACCTTTAATGCCTTACCATTAATAATTGCAGTATGAGTATTACCACCGTGACTTCCGTGAAAAATGCCTTCCAATATTAATTTATTGCCTATTTTTACAATACTCGCTTGTTTTGAACCAAACAAAGGTTTTGTAGGATCTAAGCCTTTGTTATTTTCGGGAGCACCATAACTTGGTAGCGCAATAATGCACAGCAGACAACTCAACATCATCTGACTATGTTTTTTAAATAATTTCTGTTTATTAAAAAAGGCTAACACCATTTTACATCCTACTTTTAACCGTTTTAAACACCAATAAACTCTTTGTTAGTACTTAAACTGTAAATCTCAACTTCTAATTCACTCATCGGATATTCTACTAATTGATATTGAAATTTTTGCCAAAAAAATGTCCAAGATAGACCTTCTAACTGCAATAAATAATCGCGAAGGTGGAAGTAACGACCTTTGAGCTTTAATTTAATACTATGGCGGTACAAACCTAACGAAACAGGTTGTTCAGCATAATTACTAATGACTTCATTAGTAGAATTAGTGCTAGTGTTAGCAGTTTGCGCTTCACCATTTTGTAATTCACTATTCAATTTGTCATTTAATAACAGCGGTTCTACAGGCATTACCTCAAAAGAAATGAGTTTCACCCCTTTTTGTAGGTTCAACAACTCAATTAATGCATGACGCATTTGAATAGGATCAATTAAATCTGAAGTCAATTTCAGCAAATCGGCATCAATTTTAATTAATTTATTTTCATATTGAGAAATTTGCTGTTCTATCGCAATATTAGGATCTTTGAGCAAAGCCTGTTTTAACATCTTAATTGAACTAGTTGTTGACTTATTAGCTGATGATAACTGTCTAATTTCTTTATTTTGTTTTTTTATTGACGTTAGGTTTCCCTCAACAAAATAAGTGAAAACCACCATAACAAGAACAACGAGACCCGTTATTAGTATTAACATCTGCTCTCGAAGCGTAAGCACAGAGTACTTCTGCGAATACTGGTTCCATTGTTCTTTCATTATTATTTCACCTCGCTTGAGGTTGTGCTAACAACAAAATCAGTAAAGTTACTTTCATTTTCTTGCATACTAAAATGGCTAAAGACCTTACCAGATAACACCGTTGATGACTCAAACAAAGCCAGCCAAGTAGGCACCGCTTCTGGTGTTCTTGCCATACCCGAAAACATCATTTCATTATGATCAATGACCACTTTTTGCAAACTGATATTAGCACTGTGCATATTAGATAAATCATTCATCGCTTTAGCAAAACCCGCAACATAAGTGGTATTGGGGTTAGTTAACTCTTTGTGTAACGCTTGTTTATTTGCCATCAATAACTTTATTGTTGCCAATTTTTTTACTAATTGATGAGCAGGTTTGTTTTGACGCACCTTCTCTTCTAAAGCCGATAGTTCATTATCTTGTATTGTTTTGGTTTGTTTCTGTATTGCGAGCTCTGCTGAACTTTTTGTCAGTTGATACTGACTCATAACAACAGCCAGTATCATTATTGAGCCAACAACTCCCCAGCTAAGCATTAGCCTTTTCAAAGATAACAAGGCTTGTTTAGGAAATAGTTCAGTCTGTAATAAGTTAATACTATTCTTACTACTCAAAGTTGTTCTCCAAATTATCAAGCATTGTTGCACCAATAGCTGCTGCATGTTTCCTTTGGTTTTGATGTAACTCTGGTAGTGCTAACAGTTGCACTGGTATGTGAGTGTTTTGTGCTAACTTTCCCACTAAAATATTTTCATTATCCATGGGCACAATAACTTGAATGGCTTTAATGGGCGCTTGTTTTAATTGACGCTCAAAATAATCTGTTGAACGTTGAATTTCTAAACTTAGGCTATCAATAGTACCCATCGTTAATTCTTGTTCACTTTGTTTTTCTATTTGAGCAAAACCGCGCAATCGACGGTGAAAATATACCTTACCTTTTTTAACAATCATCAACATAATTTCTTCATTTGGTTGCTGACAAACTAATAACACCGCGGTATCTTGTTTTTCGACCAAGCTAGCAAAAGCAAATTCTTCAGTACTAATCTTCTTTAAGTGAATATTATCATCAGTAAGAGCACCAACGAGTTCAGTTAAAAAAGCCTTCGATGCGCAAACGACATTAAGTTTTGCACCACCAGCCAGTGTTGGCCCGTCAAAATAATCAATAATCATGTCTTCAACGGCAATAGTCACTAGATCTTTAATTTGCCATTTAAGTGCCGCTGCAATTTCAGCATCTGGAACATTGGGTTTATCGACTTGTACAATTTGATAGTGAGAAACAGGTATAATTATTTGGCAGTTACTTGGCGATTGAAGCCCTGATGATAGTTCCGCTAGTTTGGCAGTGACTGTTTTTGTTGTTAAGTCTGCGGACAAATTTTGATTAACATCAGTCCCAAGCTCGATTTTTTGATAATCGGCTTCAAGATTTTCAGATAAATAACAAACTGTTATTGCTTTCTGCCCAATAGACATACCTAGCTGATGCTTTGGCTCTGGCTTAGAAAACAAATTAGATATCGTAGTAATTAATGACATTTAATGGTATTTATTCGTTATTATTAAGTTAAAATTGTTATTAAAAAAAACACTAAA
>ENA-ORXI01001357-ORXI01001357.1-sediment-metagenome-genome-assembly--contig:-NODE-1357-length-19063-cov-5.105657_pt1 | contig 19063 bp, 14 predicted proteins | sample MGYA00237861_ERZ511468 | MGnify/ENA primary metagenome ERZ511468 (study PRJEB26299, sample SAMN06266213) | sediment metagenome | isolation source: Hudson Canyon methane seep mesocosm | place...
TGGGCTTACTGATGAATGGCAAGGTGCGTTTCCCCGTAAAGGCGCTAGATGATACCTTGGTGTACTGCATTCCAGATGAACTATTTAAACGTTATTGCGCTGAATACGACGATTTCGCAGACTATTTTGAGGTAGATGAAGCTGAAATTTTAAGAGATACTATTTCTCGCTCAGTGGAGTTGAGTGATCTTACTACGGCTAAAGTAAAGACTATTTTAACAAGACCACTCGTGATAGCGTCACCTGACTGGACGGTTCAGCAGGCTGCCAAGTATATGGGTGAACAAGACGTATCCTTCTTATTAGTCTGTACAACAAGCTCTCTATCCGGCGAAGCAGAGTCAGACTTGAAGGGTATTTTGACTGATCATCATTTACGGCAAAGTATTGTGGCGGATGGATTGCCGCTAACGACGCCTATCAGTGACGTAATGTCATCAGATTTTAAAGTACTTGATTCTAAAGCCTACGTGTTTGAAGCCATGTTTATGATGCTGAGATTTAATCTTCAGCAGCTTCCTGTTATGCATCGACATGAGCCAATTGGCGTGTTGACCCTTTCTGATATTCTTCGCTATGAATCACAAAGCAGTTTGCTGTTCGTTAAAGGAATTTTTGCACAACAGACAGTGAAAGATCTAAAGCGTTATGCAAAACAATTGCCCGCTGTATATGTACGAATGGTAAATGAAGATGCTAACTCACATATGATAGGGACTGCGATGGCGGTGATTGGCCGTTCATTTAAACAGCATTTATTGAGCCTTGCAGAAGATAAATTTGGCCCCCCACCTGTGCCCTATTGCTTTCTGGCACTAGGCTCGATGGCAAGAGATGAACAGTTATTGGTAACAGATCAAGATAACGCCTTGCTTTTAGATGACGATTATCGGCCGAAGGAGCATGAAGAATACTTTGTAAAACTTGCAAAATATGTATGTGATGGCCTGGCGGCATGCGGGTATGTTTATTGCTCTGGCGATATTATGGCAACCAACCCTCAGTGGCGTAAAACCTTTACACAATGGCAAGAATGCTTTGCAGATTGGATAGACAACCCTGAGCCGCAAGCTTTGCTAAATAGTAGTATTTTCTTTGATTTGGATGGTGTTTGGGGCGAAACAAAACTAGCAGATAGATTAAAGACCTTTGTGGCACAGCGTGCGAAAAACACCCCCCGTTTTTTAACGAGTCTGGCGCGCAATGCGCTTGGTAGAACTCCACCACTTGGGTTTTTTAAGAACTTTGTGATGGAACCTGATGGTCGACATGGCCAATCTATTAACCTTAAACGACGGGGTACTGCGCCTTTAAGTGATGTGATACGAGTACATGCGCTGGCTGTTGGGTCAGATGCTCAAAACTCCTTCGCAAGGTTGGACGATATTATCAACGCAGGGATATTGCCCGATGGAAAAGGGCGTGAATTAAGTGATGCGCTTGAATATATTTCGATGGTAAGAATTCGTCATCAAGCTCAGGATGTCGAGCATAAGCAGGCACCGGATAATACGATAAACCCCAAACATTTATCGACATTTGAAAAACGAAACTTAAGAGAGGCGTTTCAAATATTGGACCGGGCTCAGCAGTTTTTGAAGTTCCGATATACCGCTCAAACTTCTTTGAAATAAGGTGCCTTGAATGCGTAATGAAAAAACCAAGGTTCCGTCATCGTTAGCATGGCCTGCTTACTACAATGAGCAGTCTAAGTTAGCGAATGATTTGCGCCTAAAGAGTTTTTTTGACGCAGGCGTGGTTGATCCAAGAACGCCGTTAAGCGAGGTGCCTTTTGTCGCGCTAGATTTCGAGACAACGGGGCTCAATCCTGAGGAAAACGGCATTGTCAGTGCGGGAATAGTGCCGTTCAGCTTGTCGCGCATTCGTTGCAAAGACGCCAATCATTTCATTGTTAAGCCGCGTCAAAACCTGGCAGCGGAATCTGTTACGATACATGGAATTACGCATTCCGATATACAGTCAGCGCCAGACCTTGACGAGGTGTTGCACGATTTTTTGCCTAAGCTAGCAAAGCAAGTCGTCGTGGTTCATTACCGACAGATCGAGCGTGATTTTTTGAATCTTGCGTTGTTGGCTCGTATTCAAGAAAGTTTGTTTTTCCCGGTTGTGGATACGATGATGTTGGAAGAAAAAATTTTACGAAAAAAGCGTAGTTTGATGGCGAGTTTGCTGGGGCGTCAGTCGAATCTGTCGTTACGCTTACCGGATATACGTGAGCGTTATGGTTTACCGCGTTATCACCTTCATCATGCCATGACCGATGCCTTGGCCACAGCAGAACTGCTGCAGGCTCAAGTTAAGCATCACCTTGATGACAGCACGCCGATTTCAAAGATTTGGTGTTAGCTCCGTTTCTTAGATCAAAAAAAAGCCCAAACACTTTCGTGTATGGGCTTTTAAGCGCTGAACTAGAGCTCTTAGCTAGAGCGCGGTTCGGTTCTGAGCCCCATAATCAAACTTACACACATTGCTAACAGCACAAATGTGAAGGGAAGTCCGGTCGAAATCGCGCCTGCTTGCAATGCTTGAATGGCCTCAGTGCCTCCAATCCACAATAATACAGCCGCTATCGCGCCTTCTGTCGACGCCCAAAATATTCGCTGAGGTACAGGAGCGTCAATCTTTCCGCCTGCGGTAATGCTGTCTATCACGAGTGAACCTGAGTCAGACGATGTGATGAAAAACACAAGGACTAGCACAATGGCAATTATTGAAAGAATGGAACCAAAAGGCAGCTCATCAAACATTTGGAACATGGCTAGTGGTACTTCAGTTAGGCCTTGTGTGCCTAATGCGCCCACACCTTGAATTACTTGATCAATTGCGATGCCGCCATAAACCGACATCCAAATAATAGTCACACTTGTTGGAACTAATAGTACCGCAGTGATAAATTCACGGATGGTACGGCCTTTAGAGACTCTTGCGATGAACATACCTACGAATGGGGACCACGAAATCCACCATGCCCAATAAAACACTGTCCAGCCGTGAAACCATGCTTCATCTTCACGGCCATGAGGGTTACTTAATGGAATGATGTTTTCGATATAAGCCATGATGGTTGTAGGAATATTACCCATAGCAACGGCAAAACCCACCAATGCCACAAATACCAGCAATACTATTGCGATAATCATGTTGATATTACTGAGTAGCTTTACACCGCCTTCTAGCCCGCGCACAACAGAGCCAATAGCTAATAATGTTACGCCAATAATCACTGCTATCTGTAATCCGATTCCACCTTCAAAGCCAAAGACATGATTAATACCTGCGGCAGCTTGTTGAGCACCTAGCCCTAATGAGGTCGCTAAACCGAAAAGCGTGGCCAGCACGGCTAAAATGTCAATGATATGCCCTGGCCACCCCCATGTGCGATCACCTAAAATGGGATAGAAAGCTGAGCGAATAGATAAAGGAAGCCCTTTGTTATACGTGAAAAAAGCGAGAGATAAGGCAACAACGGCATAGATCGCCCAAGGGTGCAAACCCCAGTGATACATCGTTGCTCCCAGCGCCAGACGGGCAGCTTCAGGCGTATTTGCTTCAACGCCAAGCGGGGTTTCATACCAACCAGTGAAGTAAGCGACAGGCTCGGCAACGCCCCAAAACATCAAACCTATGCCCATGCCTGCAGCAAACAGCATCGCAAGCCATGATATTGTTGAGTGTTCAGGCTTGGCGCTGTCACCACCGAGACGAATTTTTCCGAAAGGGGATATAACGAGCCCAAGGCAAAATAGTACAAATATATTTGCCGACCACATAAAGAAAATATCGAAGGCGCCAATAATGTCCCACTTTAAGCCGTCTAGCGCCGCTTTGGCAGTGGCAGAGTCCATTACTAATATTGTGATTAAAAAAATGAAAATTAGACCGGCGCTTGTGCCGAATACAGGGTTGTGGATATCAAACCCCCAGCGCTGAATGTTGTGTTGACCCACTGTATAGTCAGTGCTGTGAATACTGTATTTATCTTTTGGGTTTGGCATGCTGCCCTCAATTAAGTTATAGATCCTTTAAAAATAGGGGGTTATATGAACGACTGCAAGTTATCGATGAAATAAAACACCCCGAAGGTTATGTTCTGCACTTTTCCAGAAAGGTATGTACAGATTTTTTAGGAACCTTACTCAGTTTTTGGATTAAGGAAAAAGGCAGGTCGAATAGATCATAACGTTCACCAATATGTTCCAGCATAGCTATCCATAATTTGGCAGTCATTTCTGAGTCATACAAGGCTCTGTGGAAGCTGCCCTGCGATGGGATATTCGTGTAGTTAACCAAGGTGCCTAATTGGTGATTGGGCGCCTCTTGAAAAATACGTCGAGCCGCAAGCAGAGAACAGGCAAATGCCCCCGAATAAGTACAAGATATTCGCGCAAACTCAGCATCAAGAAAGCGTTTATCAAAAGATGCATTATGGGCAACCAGGTTATGACCGGCAATAAAGTCTGAGAAGCGCGCCATTACCTCAGCACAAGGTGCAGCCTCACTTAGCATTGCATTGGTTATGCCCGTATAGTCTTCAATAAAAGCACTTACTTTCATGCCGGGGTTCATTAATTCCTGGAAGCTTGCCGTTATCTCGCCTTGCTCGACGAGTACAGCACCAATTTCAATCGCGCGATCCCCCATATTGGGTGATAGCCCTGTGGTTTCAAAATCTAATACGATAACAGTATCTGCTCGGGTAAAATGCTTAGGCACGACTATTTTCCTGTTAGTAAGAGGCACTTGCTATTGATAAATGGAATACCTATTGATTCATCAGCTGATTATAGTACTCTTTAACTTTTGATTTTAGAGATAAAAACGATGCCAAAAGTAAGTGAAATAAAAAAAGGTACTGCAGTCGAGTTTAACGGTAACGTATACGTCATAAAAACGATGGAACGCTCGGTACCACAAGGACGTGCAGGCGGCAGCATCTACCGTATACGTATGTACGATGTTGCGACAGGTAATAAAATTGATCAGTCCTTTAAAGATTCAGACATGTTGAGTCTCGCTGATTTAACCCGTCGCCCAGCCAATTTTTCATATTCTGACGGTGACGAATATGTATTTATGGATAGCGAAGACTACACATCATACACCTTCAACAAAGAGCGTATAGAAGACGAGCTACAGTTTATTAATGAAGATACACAAGGTTTGCAAGTAGTCATTGTTGATGATTTACCAGTAGCTCTTGATCTTCCTTCCAATGTTGATCTTGAAATCATTGAAACTGACCCGTCTCTTAAAGGTGGATCAGCTACTGCCCGAACAAAACCAGCCATTCTTTCTACCGGTTTAACGGTGCAAGTGCCTGAGCATATTTCAACGGGTGAACGTATTACAGTGAGTGTTGAAGACCGTAAATTTATTAGCCGCGCAGAGTCTAAATAATCAGGCACCCGGTTTTAGTCATCAGTGCGCCACGCCCTGCTGCTTCAGCCACTGCTTTAATTGAGCCAAAGGAACCGCGCCCGACAAGCGCGCAACCTCTTTACCTCTGCGAAATAAAATTAAGGTAGGGATAGACTTAATATTCCAGCGCGCAGCCACTTTTTGTTGCGCTTCGGTATTCAGCTTTGCGAGCCTCAAGCGTGGTTCAAATTCTTTGGCTACCTGCTCAAAAACAGGCGCAAAGCTTTTACAGGGCCCACACCAGGGCGCCCAGCAATCAACTAATACAGGAAGCTCGTTGTGATTCAATACGGGCACTACGTTGGCAGCGGTTAACTCCATGGGCTTACCCGTAAACAACGATTTTTTGCATTTTCCGCATTTGGGCTTATCTACCAATCGATCACTCGGCAAACGGTTTGTAGCCGTGCATTTTGGACACGTAACATTAGTGGTGGTCATAGAAGGTCTCACGAGTAAGTAGATATTTATTAACTATGCCATGCAAAAAAGGAAATTAAAACTAATGACGGTTCTCTGATAAAATGCCTGAAAATTTATAGGACACCATTATGAAGCTAAACCTGAACGATTTAAGCCCCGAAACATTTTTATCTCAGTACTGGCAAAAGAAACCGCTGGTCATCCGTCAGGGCTTTAAAGATTTTGAAGATTTTTTATCTCCTGATGAGTTGGCAGGCGTAGCCAGTGATGAATTGGTTGAATCAAGATTAGTCTACAAGAAAGAAGGTAAGTGGAAAGCTGAATTTGGCCCGTTTCAGTCTTATGACCATTTAGGTGAGTCGGATTGGTCATTAGTCGTTCAAGCACTTAATAACTGGGTTCCTGAACTGAATCAATTGATCGATAGTTTCAGCTTTATGCCCCGCTGGCGCTTTGATGATGTAATGACGAGCTTTGCAACCCCTGGTGGCGGTGTCGGCCCGCATATTGATGCCTACGACGTGTTCATCTGCCAAGGCTCAGGTCGTCGTCACTGGCGTGTTGGTAACAAAGGTAATCATAAAGAGTTTGTCGCCCATCCTGCGTTATTACATACCGAAGCATTCGAAGCCATTATTGATGTTGAGTTAGAGCCTGGCGATATTCTCTACATTCCACCTGGGTTCCCTCATGAAGGCGTAGCACTGGAACCGTCAATGAGCTTCTCCGTGGGTTATCGTGCCTCATCTGCCAGAGATATGTTTAGCTCACTGGCAGACCACTTGGTTGATAATGAACTAGCACCACAACAAATCGAAGACCCTGACCGCACACCTTGCGAACATTCAGGAATGATTAACAAAGAAGATTTTTCCAGAATCAAGAAGCATCTTCTCGATACGCTAGACGACACGTTGATCAGTCAATTTGCAGGCCGTTTTCTTACTCATTCCAAGTGCGAACTAGACCTTCCTGAAGAAGAACTAGGATTTGAGCCAGACTATTTTCTTGAAATGATAGAACAGCAAGAATTGGTAAGACTAGGAGGCCTGCGCTGTTTGTACTTTGAAGAGTCGGTATCTAAAGGGCTATTTTATATAAATGGAGAACAAATCAATTTGCCACCAGAATTGGCTTCTGTAATACCACTACTGTGCGACCAACAAGCCTTAAACTATGAAGAACTTTCCCCTTGGCTCGATAATAGTCAATTCGTTAAAGCATTAACTAAATGGCTTAACGATGGTTATTGGTATTTTGAGGAAGAGGAATAATAGTAAATTCTACGTGGGTTAGAGCAAAAAACTAACCCACACACTCACACTAAACAGTGACAAAATCGTTGAAGTGACCACGATTTGAGAGGTCTCTTTCTCGAATACTCCATACTTAAATGCCACCACATGCGCCAAAGCACCAGTGGGTAATGAAGTAAGCAAAACAGTGGTTACTACCCATATTGGATCATCAATCCCTAACAGGTAAAAACAGCCCCATGTTAATGCGGGATGAATACATAGCTTTACCCCCACCATCCATGATAGTTCAGCATAAGAAATCGCAGTTTTTGAAATCTGTAAACTAGCGCCTAAACAAAACAAGGCAACAGGAATCGCCGCAGGAGCCAGCATATCTAAAACCGCTTGAACCGTATCTGGCACGGTTAATTGGTTAACAGAAAACAGCAAACCTAAAACAGTTGATAGAAAAATAGGATTACGCAGCAAGGATTTATCCAAAATAGAAATCACTTGCTTTAAGCCTGTTTCATTATGCCTTAAAGACTCTATCAATAACTGCGCACCACCAATCAGGAACAAATTACCCGCCAAAATAATACTAATAGCCGCACCATAAGCGCCTTCACCCAGAATGCCGAAGGTTAAGGGTATTCCCATATAAGCATAGTTAGCAAACGTGCCGTTTAGCCCCCGCATAATATGTTGTTCAGAGCCTTGAGCAGAGAAAAATAACCGACCACCCAGAAGAGTAATAACACCGGTTAGCACCGCTGCCAGAGCAAAAGCACCAAGTGAAGGCAGGTTAATTAAGGTTTCTATAGACTCTTGGCTAGAGGCATTAAAGAGCAAGGCAGGCACAGCCAGAAAATAGACAAATTGATTAAGGCCCGGCAGCATTTTTACATCAAAGATGGTTCGCTTAAATACATACCCTAGCGATATCATTAAAAATAACGGCAGGATTGACTGAATACTTAATAACAACTTAACAGTTCCATTTATCAAAAAATTAGTGGCGCCAATTATAGAGGGGGATGCTCATTAACGCACCCCGATTTTAGTCATAAGTGCGCCACAAAATAGATCCAAGATTGTTTGACAATTAAATAAGAAGAACTATGTTCTATAGTAGTAATCAAATACGTGTATATATACAGCCGGTTTTCAGAGTATCTGGAGATAGCAATGAAAGATAAGTATTGGTTAATGGGCCCTATCTACGATGCACTGAGTTACGTCTTCGCTGGTAACTCCCTCCTGAAATGTAAATGCTTCATGTTAACCCCCGATCACCTTAAACCTGGAGACAAAGTACTTTTTGCGGGTGTTGGTCACGGTAAAGAAGCCATTATAGCCGCTGAACGAGGCGCAGAAGTAACGGTTGTTGATTTATCGGAAGCCATGCTGGCAAAGTTCAGAGAAGGTATAGCCAAATCAGATAAGCCACTTAATATTAGAATCATTCATAGTGACATAATGAAGTTCGAAGAATATAACCGTTACGATATGGTTGTGGCTAATTTCTTCCTAAATTCATTTGATGAAACCTTTATGAATACGGTTTTTAAACACTTAATAAAGCAAGGCAAGGAAGGGGCGAATATTGTAGTGGGTGATTTCGCATTTCCTGATGGTAATTTACTAGCCAGAATAACCAAGCGATTTTACTGGTACACCGCTATTATTTTATTCTGGATAACCACTGGAGCCGCAGTGCACCCTGTTTATAACCATGTTACGCAAATGAAAAAAATGGGCTTAAGGTTTATAGATAAGAAGCATAGTACGTTTTTAGGGATGAATACTTATACTTCTTATTTGGGGAAGAAGGCCCGGTGATGTGAACGGGGTTTTAAAATAAAAATCGGGCCATATAAGCCCGATTTTTTTATTAGTAACTTAGCTTCTCAATAAAGCTACCGCGCATTAATATACGCTTTCTCTGAGATTTCATGATATTCAATCACACTATCTCGAAACGCTTTATAAGAGTCATACACTTTTGTAATAGCAGGGTCTTGTTCTGCAATTTCTTTAACCACCTCTTCAGAAATAACCTGTAGTTTTTCCAATACATCCGTAGGGAATTTTCTAATTTCTACACTATGCTTGGTGGTTAATTCAACTAATGCTGAATTGTTACGCGCAGTATATTCATCAAGCATGTCCTGGTTCGCTACACGCGCTGCGTTTTCTACAATGGCTTGCAGATCTTTTGGAAGCTTTTCAAAGGCCTTTTTATTTATGGTTATTTCCAGTGCAGTACCAGGCTCGTGCCAGCCGGGGAAGTAATAGTACTTAGCCGCTTTGTGAAGACCGAATGCTAAATCATTATATGGGCCTACCCATTCTGTAGCGTCAATAGTACCTGTTTGCAGCGCGGTAAAAATTTCACCACCAGGCAAGTTAACAGGAGTTCCGCCTGCTCGTTGCAGCACTTCACCACCTAAACCAGGCATACGCATTTTCAGGCCTTTAAGATCATCTAGCGAGTTGATTTCTTTATTAAACCAACCGCCCATCTGAACACCGGTGTTGCCGCCTGCGAAAGGGATAACGCCAAATGGCTCATACACTTCGCGCCATAACTCTAAACCGCCACCATAGTGAATCCAGCTATTGAATTCCTGAGCAGTAAGGCCAAATGGAACGGTTGAGAAAAACTGTGCAGCGGGGATTTTTCCTTTCCAGTAATAAGCTGCACTATGGCCTGCTTCTGCGGTGCCTTGTGATACGGCATCAAACACTTCCAATGGGGGAACCAATTCACCGCTACCGTAGACTTTGATGGTTAAGCGGCCACTGCTCATGCGTTTAACTTCTTTGGCAAACCGTTCTGGCGCTTCACCTAAACCCGGAAAGTTTTTTGGCCAGGAGGTAACCATTTTCCATTCGAAGCTTTCTTGAACGGGTGCGGTTGTTTGTGCGTTTTGAGCATTATCCGCAGGCTTGTCAGATGGTGTGCAGGCCGTCAATAGTGCCCCGACCACGCTTGCACCCACCACTGAAATAAAATTACGTCTTTTCATTACTACTCCTCTTTATGATTATTTTTAGTCCTTAAGCGTTCATTACACGGCTTCTAACTTAGCATACGACAATACCAGCCATTTACTGCCTTCACTATCAAAATTCACCTGAATTCTTGCGTGAGGCCCCTGGCCTTCGTAGTTTAATACAACGCCTTCACCAAACAGGGAGTGATTGACTCGTTGCCCAAGCTGGAAAGCGGCATCACTTGATGCGCCCGTTGCCCAATCATCTATTCCACTTCGCTGAAAGCTTACAGGCCGGGTAACGGTATTTCTAAGACGCACCTCTTGAATTAATGAAGCAGGTATTTCTCGGATAAACTGAGATATTGCATGAAACTTTTCTTGTCCGTAGAGCCTTCGGGTTTCTGCATGAGTCATTACCAGTTTTTCCATGGCACGGGTAATGCCCACATAACAAAGACGGCGCTCTTCTTCTATTCTACCGGGCTCTTCAGATGAACGACTATGAGGGAATAGCCCTTCTTCCATACCGACCATGAATACCAGAGGGTATTCCAAGCCTTTTGCTGAGTGAAGCGTCATCATCTGAACACTATCTTCGTGCTCTTCTGCCTGATTTTCACCTGCATCTAAAGCTGCTTGAGCAATAAACTCAGCCAGCGGTTCCATTTCATCATCTTCAGCTTCAAAATCTCGCGTGGCGTTAATCAGTTCATTTAGGTTCTCGACTCTCGCCTGCCCTTTTTCACCTTTTTCTGCACCATGAAAATCTTTTAAGGCACTTTCATTAATCACCTTTTCTACCAAGGTGTGTAAGGCTAAATCATTCGCACCATCAGCTAATGACTCTATTAAATCAATAAACTTCTGTACGGCGTTAGCTGCTCTGCCTTTTAAGCTGCCAAGCCTTATCATTTCATTACAGGCTTGCCATAAAGTGACCGAATCTAAACGCGCATGCTCTCGTAAATCCGAGACTGTTTTATTTCCAATGCCTCTCGGGGGGACGTTAATAACCCGCTCAATGGCCGCATCGTCATGTCGATAGTGGACTAGCCTTATGTATGCGAGCGCATTACGAATTTCCATTCGGTCATAGAATCGAAGGCCACCGTAAATACGGTAAGGGACTTGCTGCCTTATAAAGGCATCTTCTATTACACGGGACTGAGCGTTAGAACGATACAGGATAGCTACGTCAGTACGTTGATTACCTTTTTTCACCCATTCATTAATGCAGTCGGCCACATAATTGGCTTCATCTTGTTCATTAAAGGCTGCATAAAGGTCAATGGGTTCACCTTCATTCTCTTCTGTCCAGAGCTGTTTTCCAAGCCGTCCGCTGTTATTCGCAATAAGACCATTAGCTGCATCAAGAATCGTGCTGGTAGATCGGTAATTACGCTCTAGCTTAACCTGCATGGTATCGGCAAAGTCATTTTGAAAGTGCTGAATATTCTCAATTTTTGCACCGCGCCAACCATAAATTGACTGATCATCATCTCCTACAACAGTTAAAGGAACTCGACTACCAGCCAACACTCTCAACCATGCATATTGAACGGTGTTAGTGTCTTGAAACTCATCAACCAAAATATGTCTGAACCGCTCTTGGTAGTGAGCAAGCAACTGAGGATTATTGAGCCATACTTCGTGAGATCTGAGTAATAACTCACCAAAATCTACCAAGCCAGAACGCTGGCACTGTTCTTCGTAGTTTTTATAAACAAGCTTCATGGTGCGCATATAGATATCACTGGTATCATCTATATATTCTGCACGAACACCTTCATCTTTATTTGAATTGATAAATGACTGAGCTTGCCTTGGTGGCCATTTTGTTTCATCCAGATTAAGCTCTCTTATCACCCGTTTTATAAGCCTGAGCTGATCATCTGAATCAATAATTTGGAAGTTTTCTGGCAAGTTAGCATCACGCCAGTGTGATCTTAGAAGTCGATGAGCAATGCCATGAAAAGTACCAAACCACAGCCCTCTTGCGGGTAAATCTAGCAACTTTTCAATTCTTCCACGCATTTCACGAGCGGCTTTATTGGTAAAGGTAACCGCCATAATGCTGCTTGGATTTAATCGCTCTATTTCCATCAACCAGGCAATGCGATGCACCAAAACACGGGTTTTCCCACTGCCAGCACCTGCCAGCACTAATAGATTCCGAGAGGGGGCCGCTACGGCCTGCCGCTGCTCTTCATTTAGGGAATCAAGAATATGGGAAACATCCATTTGCTAGTCCTGCTCTATATTTTATTAATAAGTAGGCCGCTATCATAACAACATATCTATAAGTTATGAGCACCTATTCACAGTTTAATAATCCGCATCAAGCCTTAACACGGTCAATAAAGTTAAAATACTATCTTTATAGCATCCTCTAATACGGTCAACCCAACGGACGGACTACTCAGAATGACACGGCTTGTCGAGCGCCAAGCATCACCCGAACTTACTTTAATGACTGAGTTTTCAGTCCCTAAACGTTCTACGGTTATGCTAAATCAGTTAAAAACAGTTTACAGTGAGGCTTTGCCTCTTTTTTTCGTATCCATAATCTGTGCTGGACTTGTCTCTTTATTGTTTTTAAATGAGATTCAATCAGAATTTTATCAGGCGGCAGACAATAAACACTCCACAGTCATTATTTGGCTTATTTCAATCACTCTGGCTTCATTATTTCAGGTTGGGCTAATTGTAGCTTTCAAGCGCATTTCAAAAAAAACATTCTCACAAACGCTTTGGCATAACTTGTTCTTGGTCGGCACCTTAATAAATGGCGTTCATTGGGCTGTGGCTGCATTAGCCTTGCAATCGGGTTCGATTGGGGTTGTTGAATTAGTGGCATCTGCAGCTGTAGGCAGCATATTAGTTTATGCGGCAACCGTTTTCACAATGAACCTTAAAGCATTTTTTTGCTTTGCCACTCCCCCGCTTGCAGGCTTGCTTATCCACACACTTCTTTGGATCGATAGTTATGGCCTTCCTTATCTATTGACCAATATCATGTTTGCCGGTTTTGTTAGCTACAGCGCCTATCATCACTATAAAAACAGAAAAAGCGCGCTGATAAAATCACTTGAAAATGCATCCTTAATTCAATATCTCGATAACGCTCGATGCGTGGCTGAAGCCCTTAATGAACAACTCAGCAATGAAGTATTTAGTCGTGAAGCAACAGAAAAAAAACTTAAAGCGGCTCATAAAACACTTGAATATAGAGTTAGGAAAAGAACAATTGACCTCACTGAAGCCAATGAGAAACTTAGCCAGCAAGTGACTCTCCGCAAAAGTATTAGTGACGCATTGGTAAAAAGTCAGACCCGACTATCTCAAGCCATTGAAGTATCACAACTGGGTTTATGGGACTGGGATCTGATAAAAGGTACGGTTTATCAATCAACATTTCATGATGCATTTAAGCAACGTGAACTCACCTCCATTGACTTTATTGCCAACTTAAAACGGGTTATTCATCCACACGATTATCAATTGGCCAAAGCAGCGCTGACTCAATATCTAAAAGGGGAAAGTGATAGTTATCTGGTTCAATATCGTATAAGTACCCAAAAAGAAGGCTGGTTATGGATAGAGGACTGCGGAAAGACAGTTAAGATTGATAGTGACGGCAGCCCTCTTCGCATGCTTGGCACACGACGAAGTATTAACTCTGAAAAAAAACGTGATGAACAAGTCAGACTGGCAAAATCTGTATTTGATCACACCTCAGAAGGTGTTTTTGTTCTTGATGCAGACTTTCGCTTTATATCAGTAAACCCATCATTTCAAACAATCACGGGCTACGATAAAGAAGAACTTGAAGGGCACGTATTTCTTGACCTAAGTAATACCCCTAAAAAACATCAAGTATTTCAACAAGCAAAAGAATCTTTAGATAATAAAGATCACTGGCAAGCAGAATTTTTTGAAAAGCGAAAAGATGGAAACTACTTCCCTGCATGGGTTCAAATCAACACCATTAGAAATGAAAGAGGTGCAGTTAATTACTATGCTGGCTTAATATCAGACATATCAGCAAGAAAAGAAGCGGATGAAAAACTAAAATATCTACTCAACTATGATGACCTTACCGGACTGGCAAACCGTTCATTATTTAGAGATCGTTTACACAATGCGGTGGTTAAGGCTCGGCAAGATAATGCTCAGTTTTACCTGATTATGATTGATATTGACCGTTTCAAACAAATAAATGACAGCCTGGGTCATGAAATAGGCGACGCCTTACTTAAAGAAGCCGCACAACGCATTACAACATCTATAGGCAAAGCAGACACTATCGCCCGTCTTGCCAGCGATGAATTTGCAGTCATTATTGAGTGCGACCACGAAGCCCGTACTGAAATTAATGGTGAAGCTGATATTGAAAGCAAGGCGTCAACTCAAGCAAGCCAATTACTTAACTCGCTTTCTGCGCCTTATTTCATACACAAGAATGAGCTTTTAATTAGTTGTAGCATAGGTATATCACTATTGCCGGAATACGCTCAAGAACTCAAACCATTATTACAACAAGCCACCATGGCGACTCAACAGGCAAAATATCTTGGCGGTAACAATATTCAGTTTTATCACAGTGAGCTGAAAGGCCTGTCTCAAGACCGCATGGAAATTGAAAAAGAATTACGTAAAGCCATTAAAAATGATGAACTTGAAGTTTTTTATCAACCGAAAATGAACCTTCACAATCAAAAAATTGAATCAGCAGAGGCCTTAATACGCTGGAGACATTCATCTAAAGGGCTTATATCTCCATCTGAATTTGTTCATATCGCAGAGGATAGCGGATTAATAACCGAGATAGGCCATTATGTGCTGCTTAAAGCCTGCCAACAAGCTAAGCAATGGGCTGATAATGACATTGCAAATATCAAAGTTTGCGTGAACATTTCTGCTCATCAATTGAGACATGCTAACCTTGTTCAGACCATAAGTGATGTACTAAAGAACACAGACCTCAAAGCACGCCAGTTAGAGTTAGAGATAACCGAAAGCTCAATCATGGAAAACCTTAACACAGCAACCGAGTTACTTAAAAAGCTATGTGCGATGGGGATTAGTATTGCCCTTGATGATTTTGGTACCGGGTACTCATCTCTAAGCTACCTGAAACTCTTCCCGGTAGATTCTCTGAAAATCGACCGTAGTTTTATTCGAGATATAGAAACAACACAAGAAGATGCAGCCATTGCCAAAGCGATCATTGTGCTTGGTCATAGCCTCAAATTAAAAGTGACTGCTGAAGGTATCGAAAATAAAGCTCAGTACGCCTTACTGGAAAAGCTTAATTGTGACGAAATACAAGGCTATTATATTGCTAAACCACTACCTGTAGATGATATGACTCACATGCTTACCCAGCAGAATATTAAAATACCTGAGCTAACTTAAACCTATAAGGTTGTGGCGCTGAGGCCAATTTGTAAATGCGACCCAGTAACACTCAAAAATGTTAACTACATCACGTTATTTTCACCTGAATTCTATAACTTAGAGTTAGATTATAAAAATAAAGAAAAGCCCCTCTAAAGGAGAACGATAAGCATGAATAACAATAATAATGCTATCCCCCGAAACAAAACATCAGTAAAAGAAAAGGCAAAATCAAGCGCTCAACAAAAGCTTGAAGCAAGACGAGCCATTGAGCAACATTTTGAGAAGAAAAGACTGGAGCATGACATCCAGGATTACTGGTTTGACTGATGAAACGCTACTTGTCGACTAACTCGACAGCTAACTCAACAAGAGATTAGCCCGCTAGCAATTTTATTTACTCTCGTTCATATCTGCTATAGTTTATAGGGACCTTCGAGCCTCGACTTAACTTGAGATATGAACGATGCCACACCATAAAGACGCTTTAGATAGCATCAACAAAACATCCTCTATTGCTGATAAATTAAAAGCGCTTCATAAGGCAACCCAGCAACACCACCCCTTTATTTCAAGAATTGCCGTTGCTCTCTACGACACCAATACAGACCTTCTAAAAACCTTCATCTATAGTAGCGAAGAAGAAACCCCCTTAAGCAACTACCAAGCTAAGTTGTCAGAAACAGAATCATTAAGAAAAATTATTGATGCAGCAGAACCCAGAGTTATTAATGACCTTACGTTATTAAGTGGAACACGCAAGGTTCATTCAACTATATTATTGGATGCAGGCTACCGGTCAAGTTATACCCTTCCCATGATTTTCAATGATCACTTTTTTGGTTTTGTATTTTTTAACTCATGTGAGAAGAATGTATTTAACGAACATGTGATGATCGAGTTAGATATGATCGGACATATGATCACCCTGCTAATTTTTAATGAGCGAGCCAATATAAGAACACTGTTAGCCACGGTAAAATCAGCCTTAAACATGACTCACTCACGAGACCCAGAAACAGCCTCTCACCTTGAGCGCATGTCACGATATACACGCCTGATAGCCAAAAAACTGGCAGATAAATATGACTTTGACGATCAATACATTGAACATATTTACCTCTTTGCTCCATTGCATGATTTAGGAAAAATTAAGGTGCCAGACCGCATACTGCTTAAGCCCGACAAATTAACAACGGAAGAGTTCACTGTAATGAAAGACCATCCAAAAGATGGCAGAGAACTAATAGATTCCTTAATGGAAAACTATGGTCTCAGTGGCATTGGTTATGTCAGTATGCTCAGAAATATTGCCCAATATCATCATGAAGCCGTTGATGGTAGCGGTTACCCTGAGGGACTTGTTGGTGAAGCAATTCCAATAGAAGCACGCATTGTAACGGTTGCCGATGTATTTGATGCACTAACCAGCGAACGCCCTTACAAAAAAGCATGGAGCAACGAAGAGGCTTACAAAAAGCTCAAGGAAATGTCAGGTATACAATTTGATTCTCAGTGTGTGGAGGCCTTGCTGAGTAACAAAGAGGAAATTGAAGCTATTCAACGTACGTTTATGGAGAATGACTACGGTTAACCCCTATGTCGTCGATACACGTCCTCGAATATGCTGAATAAGGTGCTCAATCACACCACCAGCATGAGCATCTTCTGGCGTATCTACATCAACATCCGCTTTATTAATCTGATTCCAGCTCATTACCGCTTCTGTGCGATTAGGAAATACAGCCGAGCGTGCACCACATTCAAAACAACAAACATCCCAATTTCGAGCACCCACAGCGCCTGGCTCACATACGGGCTCGCTACCACAAGTACATTTAGATAAGATCATGAAACTACTCTCCCGAAAATCAAAGTTTTAAAATCAACTTACTCGGGCCGAATCCATTCAACATATTATTTTTATACAAGCTATTTAGGCAGGCACTTTAATGGTTAAAGGCCTGCCAGACCTTAACTTCGATCAATTTTTGGACTAACTCAATATAACGCCCAGTACTACAGGGCCTCAACAGCCACCAGAACATGTTTATGATAAGGTGTTTTAGCAATAGGGTCGCAATGCTCCGTCGCTGTTAATTCATTAATAGCGGGGCCATTTTGCTTAAGCTCCCCTGACTCCCCAGAATAAAACATGCCGTAACCATGAGGTAAAGTAAGCATTCCTGGCTGAACCGTATCATCTTTCATTAACGATACTTCTATCTGGCCAGTCACTGAACGGCAAAGCGCTTTATTTCCATCTTCCAGACCTAATTTACTCAAGTCATCAGAGTGAATTCTCATTGCGCCTTCTTTGTCTGTTTTTCGCCAGTCCGGGGTTCTGAATATTTGATTGGCATTGTAAGCACGTCGCTCGCCAGCCATCAAAACAAATGGATATTTCTCATTTCCCTTAGCTTCACCCAAGGTATTAGCTTCATCAAACAACTGATTTAGAGCATCAGCCATTTCATGTATGTATAGCGCAACGCGTTTGTCATCAGTCTTCATCCACTTCCATGTATCGCTATAATCAAAGGTCGCCAATGCCACAGGCTTGTCTGACGATAACATACGGTTAAACAAATCGTTCCCCTGTGAATAGCCCTTACCTTCAATACCGGCTTCAGCTACCTGACGGCTAAACTTAGCAGCAAAGAACTGACAGACACCCCATAAGGTTGCGGCAGACGCCATATTCTCAGGTAAGGCCTTGCCCAGCGTAGCGTAAAGAATAACAGGCACATAGGGCATCCACTTTGGGTTTGCCTTCAACGCGGCCGCTAGAGCTAGCGGGTAGAGTCGGCTAAATTGATACTTTCTATCTAACTTGGCGATTTTCTCAAGCGTTGGAAAACGATCAGGAATCACCCCCATTGCGACAACCAAGCGTCGATAAATTTCTGGCTCTGGTAAGGTGTCACCTTTAGCCTCAATGATTGGCTGACGTAAATGGAAGTAAGGTGTAGGGAAGCCAAAAGTAAAAAACGCACACTCTGTTTTTTCAAACTGAGTGGGTGCAGGCAGTATGTAGTCTGCAGCTCGAGCGGTTTCTGTCATCGCCACATCAATGACAACAGATAATTCTAATGTCTCGAAGGCTTTGCGGTACGCGGCTGTGTCGGCCCCAGAAAGACAGGGGTTAGCACTATCGACCACCAACGCCCGAATTCTATCAGGGTGATCGGTATTAATTTCCTGAGGCAAGATATTGGGTGGGAAAAGCTTACTAATGCCTTTCATGCCCGTAACCTTTGTAACAACCCCGCCCTCTTCAGGCTCTTTAGAATGGCCAATTAAGGGGGCAAACTGTGCAATAAGGTGGTTTCCGCCTTTCTTGTTAAAGTTACCCGTTATTAGAAAGAGTAATTTTTCAAGATAAGAATTGAGTGTGCTATGCAGGCTTTGCTGAATACCTAAATCGGCTCTAACCGTTGCGGTCTTGGCTTTAGCAAAATCAATCGCGACCTGTTTAACGGTATCAAAATCAAGCCCTGCAATATCTATATACTGCTCAATAGGTACCGATAAGAACTGCGCTTTAACGGACTCAAAATT
>ENA-ORXI01001358-ORXI01001358.1-sediment-metagenome-genome-assembly--contig:-NODE-1358-length-19048-cov-23.757683_pt1 | contig 19048 bp, 18 predicted proteins | sample MGYA00237861_ERZ511468 | MGnify/ENA primary metagenome ERZ511468 (study PRJEB26299, sample SAMN06266213) | sediment metagenome | isolation source: Hudson Canyon methane seep mesocosm | place...
CTCCTCATATTTTCTGCTTGTACTTATTACCTCTCTTTGCTTATAAGCTCTGAGAGGTTTTTTTTGCCTTGAAGAAAGTCAATCTGTAATTAAAACCATATTCTCTATTGGGGCGCTGGCTTTAGCCTGCTCTTGTGCAAAAGAATGCACGTTAAAAACCTGTGCGCCAAAAGGCTATTACCAACAAAAGTATACCTAACTAACTACATACAAACTACAGGTGATAAATGTAGAGCGGACTTTAGTCCGCAATAACTTATAAATACGACCTTTATGGCGGACTAAAGTCCGCTCTACAAATTTAACCCTACCCAAAAAGCCTACATTACCGCTTATTCGCAGTCCACAGTAAATCATTTATCCCACACTGAGGAGCAAAGCCAGAGACAGATTCTTTAAACAAGACTCTAACACCGTCAAAATCATCATTCTCTAGCGCAAAAGTCATTTTATCCAATATTTCACTTAAATCAGACCAAGAGATAACCTCTTCCTCTGCCCTCATAATACGACGATGAGCAGTATCAGAAACATTATCACCTATCAACAACTCTTCATATAACTTTTCCCCAGGCCTCAACCCCGTATACTTTATCTCAATTTCACCACCAGGATGATCCTCATCAAGCACTTCAAGCCCACTTAACTTAATCATTCGTTTGGCCAGATCAACAATACGAATAGGCTCTCCCATATCTAAAACAAAAACATCGCCCCCCAAGCCCATCGCACCCGCCTGAATAACTAATTGTGCAGCTTCTGGGATAGTCATAAAATAACGAATAATACGAGAATCAGTTACAGTCACTGGCCCGCCACGAGCTATCTGCTCCCTAAATAGAGGAATAACAGAACCTGATGACCCCAAGACATTACCAAACCGCACCATTGTAAAACGAGTACTATGCTTTGCATCTAAACTTAAACCTTGTAAAATCAGCTCAGCAAAACGCTTAGTTGCCCCCATGGTATTTGTTGGTCTCACTGCTTTATCTGTTGATATCAACACAAAAGTTTCCACCTTTGCACTAATTGCAGCCTGAGCAAGGCTTAAAGTACCAAACACATTATTTTTAATAGCCTCACATGAATTTTGCTCAACTAAAGGGACGTGCTTATAAGCAGCTGCATGATAAATAGTCTGTACATTAAATGCTTCGCATACTTTTCTTACTCTTTTCTCATCAGCAATAGATCCTAAAACTGGAAAAATTTCACAGCCTTGCTTGTCTTTTAATTGTGTAAGTAAATGGTTTAGTTCTTTATCAATTGAATAAAGCCCAAATTCATTTAATTCGAAAAGAATTAGTTTTGTAGGTTGTAAATAGATTATTTGCCGGCATAACTCTGACCCTATCGACCCCCCGGCTCCAGTGACCATAACAGTCTTTCCAACAATATTAGTGTCAAACAAGGCCTTATCTGGAGCAACTGTATCCCTACCTAATAGATCAGCAATATCCACTTCTTGTAATTCATCAAACTTAACCTTACCTTGAGCAATATCAGTCATACCTGGAATAGTTCTTACATGCACAGAGTACGGCTCTAACAATCTAATGATGTCACTTCTACGCCCCCGAGTTGCAGAGGGAATAGCCAATAAAACCTCAGAGACTCCATGCCGCTCTATTAAATAAGCCAAAGAGCTCATAGGGTAAATTCTTAAGCCATTAACCTTTTGCTTTTGCAATGTTTTATCATCATCAATAAAGGCAACAGGATTAAAATCTTGACCAAAACTTAAGGCGGATGCTAACTGCACTCCCGCATGCCCTGCACCATAAATAATAACCGATTTAGCGCATCGCTCTTGTGCCACTTTTCCGCCAAGTTTCGCATAAGTATCCGATAGCACCCATCGAGCAACAAACCTACTCCCTCCGACCAATAAAAGAAGAACCAACCAATTGATAAAAGGCACTGTTCTTGGGACTAGCCCAACATCAGACCCAATTAAAAAGACAACAACGGTAAATAATAAAGCATAAATTGTGACTGCTTGAAAAATAGCCCATAGTGCTCGCCCCCCTATATACCGAATAATTGCGCGATATAAACCAAATTTTAGAAAAATAGGCGTAGCAATAGAAGGTGTGATACAAAATAAAATCCAAATATTTTTACTTGGTATATAGAATTCCCCCAAGCGCAATGAAAATGCAATCCACAAAGCAAGTATTGCAAAGACAATATCCATGCTAATTAAAATACTTGCTTTTATATGCCGAGAAAGAGCAAGAAACCAATAGGCTAATTTTTTCATTATAATTTTAATATTTCTAATAAACATAGCTCCATTACCCCAGTAACTGAAAGAAAGGAATTAGTGTTAAGCTTTACATTTCTTTTCCAAAAAGGGAAAGATACTCAGATATTACAAGCTCACTGATTTTTTTAGAATCAAAAAACTTACCGCAGCGTATATATGCCTGTTCGCCCATTTTTATCACCACTTGTTGATTTAGTATCAGTTTATCTAATCCTGCCTTTAAATCATTCACATCTTTAGGCTTAACTAATAATCCTGTAACCCCATCCTCAATAGCATCAACAAGCCCTACAATATTACTACCAATAGTCGGCACAGACATGGCAGCGGCTTCAACCACCACAGTACCAAAACCTTCCCTATAACTAGGTAAACATAACAAATTTGAAACTGATAAATATTTCTCTGGCGTGCTAGTTTCACCTATATACTTAATATATTCTAAACCTGTATTTTGCTTCAAATACTTCTCAACCTCCACGTCTTCACATCGACCAATAAAGATAAGTTGAATATTATTATGCTTTTTTTTAAGCTGTCTCACCGCATCCAACAACTCAAACACGCCTTTATCTCGACTCAGTCGACCAACAAAACTGATAACAAAATCTCCACTTAATATACCTAATTCATCAAGTGTTTTTTGCTTTCTACCCCGCCATTTTCTTACGCTAAACCTATCTAAGTCGACACCAGCCAATGACCCCCTACCAAGAACCTTTATTAGTTTATTATTACCCACACCAAAACTATTCAAATACTCCCGCTGGCTTTTGCTGTCGGCATAGCATTGAATATTTAGCCATACAATGCATTTATCCATGAAACACAAAAACTTTTTAGACATCCCTGTTTTTGTAGCCCAAGTCTGCCCTGTAAAAGTATGAACCCTAACAGGGACTCCCGCCATCTTTGATGCAATTGCACAAAGCAATCCTGCTTTAGGTGTTGTAGAATGTACAGCATCAAATTTATATCTCTTAAAAAGACAATACAGCCTATATAAAGAAACAACATCCTTTATCGGAGCGGGTTGTCTAGCAATATTTAGGGGCACACACCTTAATCCCTTTACATTTTCTAACTCTTCCCACCCCTTACCTACTGAAGAAATTGCAGTAACATCAAAACCATATTCCAATAAATCACATATTTGTTGCTTTAATTGAAAGCCCAAAAAAAATGGAACGGTCGAAACCCTTGCAATTTTCAATTGTTTCTTTACAGTCACTATCTAGCCATTCCATTAAAAGTCATTACCAAGAAAATACTTGGAGCAATAAGTATTATGACAGATAAAAAAAGTACCCTTCTTTTTTTCCAAAAAAACATTCCATTAACACTATAAGCTATTAATATAGATAAAAAGAGCCATGCAGTATAAGCATAACGATTGGAGAAATTTGCAAAGCCAAAAAGTAAAAATGGGATAATTAGCAAAAGATACACTTTGATCAATGACATTAATGTGATTACTCTTTCAAACTTGTCAAAAAAACGTCTACAAGCTAAAGCAAAAAAAATACCTACCCAAGAAAAAATCAAAAAATCATACCTAACACCTGATTGATAATTCACATCATTTCTGTAACTAACCACACTTTCATATAAACTAATACCTAATACTTCAGAAGCCCTCAAGAGAAGATCATCTGAGAAACTGGCTGCATAAACAATTGATAGGCTGCTTACTAAAAAAAACAATGCCTTAAAGGGCAATAATAAAAGTGGAAATAATCCCAAATACATAATAGAAGTTGAATGTATAGAAATTGCGATTAGCCCAGTAAAAATAAAACTCTTCCAGTTTTTGCTTAAAATACTTAATAAAGCATAAAACACAAAAAAAGCAGCCATCCCTTGTCTAATCGCATTAATATGTGCAGATACAAAAAAAGGTGACACTAAAAAAGTAGCTATAATCAAGACTCTTAATGTAGACCCATCCCAAATATATTTATGTCCATCCATGCGGTTAATTTGACTTATCACCCTGTTAACCAGCATAAAGATGATAAGAGAAATAACGATAAAATAAAAAGTTGCTCCAAAACCCGTCAAACTAACAATCAATGTTAACCATTCAAAGCCTAGTTCGTGACTACCAGTTAAGCATTGACATTTTTCTATTAAACCAAAATGCGTAGCATACACCAAAGTATCTGTTCCAGTATTAAGACTTCGGCTGCCTACAAAGGTAGCCATAATAACTTGACACAAAAATATTATTCGCCCTATTTCAGTTTCTGAAAGCTCTCTTAATCTCCGCTTTATCTCCAAAATACCCACCTCAACTTCTTGACGACCCGAACTAAAACTAATCGCCTGAAAAACTTGGCCGTTGAAAATATAATAAGACAATAATATTGAAAAAAATTAATACATTGTCTTTTATATATCTTTGAATATACTTCAAGCACACCTTTTTCCATCGCCACAAGATTTTGACTAAGTCCTCCCTCCCCAAAAGCATTCTTATACATATACGCCATCTCGTGTTCAAGCCGATATACCTTTCCAAAATCAAAAAAAACATTTAGCCATAGCAAATAATCTTCTGCATAATATTGCTTAAGGTCAAATCGAACAGGTATCTTTGAATACATCATGACTGTAGGTGTAGAAAATGGGTTTGAAAGAAGTATATTGGTTTTTGAAATTTTACTAACAACTAAATCAGCAACCTTTATTTGTTTAATACTTTTCTTTTCATAGGAAACCATTCTATGGCCTGTTAATAGAACCTCTGGATTCGCCTTCATCCAAAAATATTGTATTTCCAACTTCTGTGGATGCCAACTATCATCTGCGTCTAAAAAAGCAATATAATCTGATATAGCTTGATTAATCCCCTCATTTCTAGCTGTAGACGGACCACTGTTAATATCAAGAGATATCGACTTAACCCAATGACAACTGTATTTTTTTTGGAGTTCCTTAACTACTTTCGTCGTTTCATCTGTACTTGCATCATTGACTAAAATAACTTCTTTCGGCAACCATGTCTGTTGAGCCACCGAGTTAACTGCTCGCCTAATCGTTAATTCACAATTATAACAAGGGACAATAACGCTAACAGAAACTATCTGGTCATGACTACCTATCATTCAACATATTCTAGGTCAGTCACCCATGGAGCATATAAAAAATGTCCATAAGCTCGCTTACTGTAACTCGTAGGCTTCATAATTGGAGGAGAATCCTTAAGAAAAAGTCTTTCTATAACCATCTGAATCTCTACTGAATCTACCACTCTCTCACTTAGCCGCAAATTTAGTGATTGCCCAATATCATCAAGAAAATCCTCGCATTTTTGGTGGTATTCAATTAACGTAAAAGGGACATTATGATGATAGGCTGCAATGGCTCCATGCAACCGAACACTGACAAAAGCATCACAATAAGATATACGATTCCATATTTCACAAACACCAAGTTCAACATGCCTATTCAGATTAAACTCAATTTTTTCTTTTTTCAACCGTAAACAAATTGCTTGAGCCAATATATCATCACCAATTTCTAAATGGTTATTAAGGGAAAAAACCTCCACTCTTGCACCAAAACGTTTGGCAACTACTACCACAGCATCAATTAACGCACGGTTCCGGTCTTTCTCTAGCCCCTTATTCCCTCCGATGACTGATTCATAATTACATAATGAAACACCCAAAACCAGCTCCCCGCCCTTGACATCTTTATGTTTAGTGTCAAATAAAATAGGCATCAAACCAGCCAAGTCACCCGCCATAACAATGGGGCAATCTAGAGAAAAACTATTTGCAACCTGATAAGAAACAAGATCTCTAACTGAAATATACTCAAAACAAGATAGAAACTCTTTAACTCTTCTTTCTTCCGCTATATTTTTAAAAGGGCCAATAGAGATTCCCAGCGCAGAAAACCTTAACCTAGTAAAATTAGATGTTTTATAAATAAAATTACGAACACCTGATGTCTGTGATGATAAAACTGACCCTCCACCAAGAATAAACATCTGACTCTTGCTAGCTTCGTACAAAGCAAACATCAACCTAGACCCTGCCCCTATGCGCCCTGATGAAGCATACGAGTCCCTATCAAACCAACTTGGTATTGTAAAGAAAGTAGAATCAACACCTTTAATGGCAGTAGAAAGCACTCTTGGTTGTGATTTCGACCAAAATTTAGCAGCTCCTTTAGCACAAACCAACCCAAATAAGTCATCCCCAAAATTATGCATACCGTAATATCCAGTGAATGCTATTCTATTCGGCGTTATATTTTTTATTTTCACGAACCAGTTACCTGCTTAAATCAAATAATCTCGACATGCTTTTTCACCATTCTATAAAACAGCAATAAGAGTAATACCTCACTAATAACTGTTGTAATAGCGGCACCTTCTCCACCTAAAAGGGGTATCAAAATACAATTAAGCATGACGTTAATTATTGCGACAACAGCCATGCATCTTGTTTTACGTCTAACATTACTTTCAGAAACTAAAACTGAAACTACACTAGAAGCAAGAAATCGTACAGGAATACACCATAAAAGAATATCTAATATAGGAATGACACCCTTATATACCTCACCAAACAACAAAGGGATTAGTGAAGGCATCATCATGAAAGCTGGAATCATTACCAATAAACCCGATACAGCCATAACAATGTTTCCCATACGAAAAACCTTACCAAACTGTTTTTTGTCATGGTTTACCCATCGATATAATTTGGGTAACAGAAATTTTTGATAAATAATATTGGGCAACAAATAAACTGCTACCATTATCGTAAAAGCCACGTTATATAAACCCGCAGCCTTTTCACTCCATAAATAATTAAGTAAAATAATATCACTTTGAAAATAAATTATGTATAAAACCCCCGTCAATGAAAAGGGTAGAGAGTGTCGTAAAATGACGTTAAAACAAACATCATTACTCAACAAAATAGCTGTTTTTTTTGAATGCCCTTTTAAATAAAAGCTGCCATTTATCATACCTTTAATTGAATATATCCCTACTGCAGCCACCAAAAATGAAGACATAAAATAAGCAGCAGCATACGCATGTTGTATTGGTTCATATTGAATGAACAGCATAACGCCAATTACCACCCCCCCCCTTATTAACTGAGGAAATATTTGCCATAATGCCAAACTATAAAACCGCTCCTCTAACTGTAACTTTACTGTAACTAACTCTGCAAATGTTTGTCCTATAACAATAGGTAGCATCCAGCATAACAACCTAAAGTACATATCATCATGTGGACCCAGCCAACCCCATACAGCCAAAATCACTAAAATGCATAGATTTCCCAAAGAAGCTAACTTTAATGAAGATCTCACCCAGCGAACACCTTCCAACCCTTCTACCCCAAAGACTCTAATTAAAAATCCAGGCACCCCCATGCAAGCAAGAGGAGACAATAGAGTTATCGTAGCCAAAGCTGTAGAAAAAGCACCATACTCTTCAAGTGTAAGCTCTCTAGCAAGCAAGACTTGAATAACAAAAGCACAGGCAGCGCCCGCAACTGAGCCAGCAAACAACCCGAAGATTTTTATAATAGGTTCTATCAAGACACTCTCTATTTATTTAGAAAAAAACTAAATTTCAAAGTAAAAACAACCTATCCAAAGCTTTTTTTGCTTTAGAGCTCCTCAACTCAGCATTCTCTCTCAAAGGAGTGGTGGCTAAAAAAATATAGTCAAGCACTATCTAAAGATCATAATTCATCCAAAGCAGGTAGCCCAAAGCTACTTTTACGTTTAAAGTCTAACTCACATCCCAATGCATCTAAAATAATGTCAATTTTTTTAAGGTAATTGAGCCTAACTGTGCTCTTTCCAGCTTACCTAATATCACTCTGCTTATCCCTGCAATATCAGCTAATTGGGTAGTGGGTTAAATGTGTGTTTTTGCATGAATGTCTGCGCCAAATCCCACTTTATTTATTAACAATCCAATCACAATATCATGCATTTTCTCTAGCTTAGAAAAGCAATGAGAGAATGATGCAATAAATCACTTTCTTATTCTATTATTTTCACACCACGCACACATTTAACCCACTACCCTAATGGGAAACACCAGAACGCTTAATCACCTTGGCAAAGGTTAGCCAAAGAATATAAATATCAAATAAAAGCGAATCACGTTGCATGTATTCAACATCCAAATCTACTTTTTCCTGTATAGGTAATTCATCACGCCCATTAATCTGGGCCCAACCAGTCAAGCCAGGTACTAAGTGCTCCACCTTTTTTTCTGTCCGTAAGGAAATCAAATCATCCTGATTAAATAATGCAGGTCTTGGGCCTACAAAACTCATATCTCCTTTTAAGATAGTCCAAAGCTGCGGCACTTCATCTAAACTTGATTTACGCAAAAACTCGCCAATAGGGGTTAACACGCTTTTAGGATCTTTCAATAAATGTGTCGCTACAACAGGCGTATTAACACTCATACTACGAAACTTAGGCATTCTAAATATCTGATTACCTTTACCCACTCGGTCAGACCAATATAATACAGGGCCTTTGGAGGTCATTTTGACCAATACAGCAACTACAATAATAGGAACAAGTAAAATACTTGTGGCAATCAAAGCCAATATGAGATCAAAGAATCTTTTCATGTTCTAAATATGTATCCACTGTTTTTTTCAATTGCTCATCCATCGTAACCACCGGTGTCCAGCCAAGTAACTCACGTGCTTTAGATCTATCAATCTGTAATGAACCAAATAAGCGATTCGCCACATCACCTTTTCCTATTAATTTAGCGGCTAATGTCATCAACCAAACTGGTACAGGAATCAATCTTGGCTTCTTACCAAAGGCCTTAGCTACTTTGCATAACAGCATTGTAGTTGAAACATCTTCGCCATCAGAAATCAAAAACACTTCATTGGCAGCTTTAGGGTGTTCAATACAATGAATAATAAAATTAACTAGATTATCCAGAGCAACAAGAGAACGTTGATTATGAACCGCACCAAAAGGTAATGGTACACTTCTATTAATCCATTTCATCATTGAGGAAAAGTTCGCTTTAACGCCAGGCCCATAAATCAGCGGCGGTCGAATAATGACCACTTCCATTCCTGTATTTTTTGCAATACCTAACAAGCCTTGTTCAGCTTCATATTTAGATAATCCATAAGGGTCTGTGGGTATATAGTTATCATCTGGCTTAAATCTATGATCTGCCGATGTTAATTCACCATTGACCTTAACTGAGCTAATAAATATAAATCGTTTAACGCTAGCATCAGCAGCTTTCTTTGCTAGATGTATAGCTCCTTCCGTATTCACCCTCCTAAATTCAGCCAAAGGATCTTTGACTGAATCATTCATAATATGTACACGAGCAGCAAGATGAATAACGACATCAATATTTTTTAGAGCTTCTGACCAATCAGTTTTCTCACCCAACTCACCGACAACGACTTCATTTTTCATACCAGAAACGTATCGCACTGCTCTGCATACAGACCAACCATCTTCAGCAACAACCTCACATAACCGTTGACCTACAAAGCCCGTAGACCCAGTAACAAGTATCGATGATTTATTTAATAGCATTCGTAAAATGATAGCTTCATATTAATCATTCAGCATTACTAACAATTCTTGGTAAATACCAAAATGAGCAGTTACCACTTTCTCAATGCTAAATTCACGCTTTGCCAAATCGCGCCCTGCTCGTCCCATTCTTTGCCTCAGTGCATCATCTCCCATCAACCTTTCTATCTCTTGACCTAAGGTAAAAGTATCACGAACAGGTACAATTACCCCCGTCACATTGGGTTCAATAGCATCACGACAACCGGGCATCTCAGTTGTAATAACAGCCCGACCACAAGCTGCCGCTTCAATCAGCACCTTCGGTAAACCTTCTCCATAATAAGAAGGCAATACAACAATATGTGCTCTTGAAAATAACTCTGCAATATCTGAGCGATAACCCAAACACTCGACAACGCCTTCAGCTTGCCAAGACTGTAACTCTTCGTTAGTCACACTTTCTGGGTTCCCATAGTCAGGCTCACCAACCAACTGAAATCTAACTTTAACCCCCTTCGACTTGATGTTTTTTGCCGTCCCAACAAATTCATGTACCCCCTTATCTTTCAACAACCTAGAAGCCATAATAATAATAGGGATACCTTTAGGTTCCGCTAACATCGGGTAGCCTTGCAGATCAACACCAGACCCACGAATCATTCTACTTTTTTCTTTTTGTACACCACCTGCGACAACGAGCGCATTCATATCTGTTGAATTCTGAAATATTACCCGCTGATTAGGATGGCTCATCGCGAGACGATATAAAAAAAACACCATATTACGAAGCAACCTAGCTTTTACTCCCTTTCTTTCTACAAACAGAAAGCCAAGCCCAGAAATAGCCGAAACAACGGCGGGGACATGTATAATTCGAGCAATGATGCCGCCATAAAGCACTGGTTTTATCGTGACCAAATGAACCAGATCCGGCTTTATGCTTTTAATCTTCTGATAAAGCTTAAAAAAACAAGAAAGCTCGTTAAAAATATTTTTACCACTTCTACTAAATGAAAATGGATGTACTATCAGGCCAAGACTCGCTAGATATTCAGCTTGATCGGTGATAGCACAAAGTAAGTGTACTTCATACCCCTCTTCAAGCGCCTTCAAAGCAATGGGTAATCGATGTGAAATAAAAAACCAATCAACATTAACAATAAATAATAATAATTTTTTTCTCTTCACTTACTTCTCATCCAAACAAGCTTGAAACATCAACACACTCCATAAGTGATAATACCAATGATCACTAGAATCTAAGTCACGATTGATGATGCGATCCGTCTCATCACCCTAGTGACCCTTGTATATCAGATGAACCTTTACTAAGAAGCCAGTTAAACCACACATAATTTAGCGTCTCCCCAGATCGGTAAGGATATTCAACAATTTCGGAGCAGTCTGTTGCAAACAATATTCATCCTCCACCCTTACTCTTCCTGCCAGACCTAAACGCTCTCGCAATGCAATATCACGCAACAGCAATGCCATTTGTTCTTCCCACTCGGAAGCCTTATCTGCAAAAAAACCGGTCTCAGCCTCTATCACAACATCGCGGTTTGCTCCAATAGGTGAAGCTACCGTAGGGAGCCCGCAGGCCATGTATTGAATTAGTTTATAGGCACATTTTCCTTGTTCCCATGGCGTATCATGTAACGGCATAATACCTATATCACACTCGGCAATCAACTCTGCTTCAGTTTCCAAAGTCCATATCAAGGATTCAACCTCCACACCCGGCAACATGACGTCACCGCCAATCACGCGTAAAACGTATGATTGCTGCTTTGCCAATGCGCGTAATGGTTCTGCTAAATCCATAAGATATCGAACCGTAGAAGGTGAACCTATCCACACAATACGTGGCTTTACAGTAACTGAATAATCCTGCTTAGGCGTATAACGCGGCAAATCAACCACCGTAGGAATAACGCCGACTTGCTTTGTTCCAGCCACAGAAGCCCGCTCAGCTAAGTAACAATTGCCGCCAATCACTAGAGCAGCCCCAGCCATTAAATGATCTATCCGCCGACCATAAATAAACCTTACCCATGCTAAACGGTGCAAGTCATAATTATGAAAAATCGCATCATCAAAATCTAAAATATAAGGAGTACTCTGCAATAACCATTTTTCAAACCAGACAGGAAACCATGGTAGCGCTTCTTTTTCAATCCAGATTAGGTCGAATTTTTGGCGACCTATAAGAGCACGGATGCGCTGACTATAGGTAAATAAAAGATCTTGAAAACGATACGCGCCATGCTGATATTTATACCTCAACATCACATCATCAATTAAAGGCAACACTACCGGTTCAATGCCTGATGACTCAAACCACGGTAAGTATTGTAAAGAGCGCATCCGAGAAGAAGCACCAAGTTCACCATATCGAGTCAGAAACAATATACGCATAGGCTTAGACATGTCTTAATGCCTTCGCACCAACATAACGAGCGATAATTTCTGAATCAGGAACACGAACATTAGCCTTGGAGCCCATAAAATAAGTGCATGAGGCTCCATCCATCGCTTCTGGATGATGCTCCAGAAGATAATCCAAATACTTTATCCAACCAAACCCCAATCGAACAACTATTTTGGCGAGTTTACGCAGAGTGGGACGCGAAACAAATGCGAGAGCTAAATTTTCCAATGCCCAGACAAACGCTGTTGCAGGCCCTGCAACCATTCCGACATCAATTTCAGCAAATTGATTAAATAATCGCCGATGTCCAGATAGTGTAAAACGCGTAAAGTCATAGGCACCTTCATGCACCTGCTGCATAAAAGGGAGTTCAGAATAGAGTAACCCACCCTCCTTGAGTACTCGAATTATTTCAGCAGCAACGCGTTCGGGATAAAGCACATGTTCAAGGACAGCAGTGGTTACCACTGCATCAAAAACACCATCTACAAATGGTAAGTCATGTCCATCACAGAACAAATCAACATCGGCTCCGGCATCAATATCTGAATAGATAATTTTAAGTGAATCACCTGCTCTCAATCGTTCATCAAGCCACTGCCGTTGGCAGCCGCCACCTACCACAAGAACAATTGCAGAAGGCTTTTGTTTAAGTAATTCACTAACTCTAGACAGTACCCGTTTACTTGCGAGATTGACTGAGGGTTTTGGAATGAAATTTTGCCAATTGTAACTAGGCTTATTTATATCCGGCACGTTTGAGTTACGATAATCATCTAGGCAAAACACATCATTATCTGGACGAAGCATAACGGGTCGCCCATGTGATAGTGGATATATAGCATCACATGATTTACAACTTAAACTTAGGCCATCCGTTACTGTAACAATTTTTTCACTGTGGCAACCTGGACACCGAAGTAAATGCAGTAATATTTCCTTCTTATTCATGTTCCTGATTTATCCATTCTTCGTAACTGATAACGAACTTCATAACACGGGAACAGGTAACAAAAGCTCTCTTCATACAACTCTTTCATATAGTTGCACGAGTTAAATATTTTACCAATAGCAGATTTAAATACATACCGGCCATAAAACGGCTTGGCTGATTTAAACTTTAGATCAACGCGCTCCAGACTAAACACCAAATCATTTTGATAAGTAGGGACTTGCCTTGAAAAAAGGGTGCTGTAGCTCATATAGCAAAATGTATATAAACCAAAAAACTTCTGATGGGTTGGATCTGAATAAAAATAGGGGTTTGAAAAATGTGGCACCACAAAATCGACAACCCCATCGGGTTTTACAATCCTCTCCAGTTCTGACATCAGAAGATTAAGATCGTCGACATGCTCAATAAAATGATGTGCTGAAGCATGAACCACACAAGAATCAGGAAACTTCTGCAAGACTTCGTAAATATCCCCAACAAGATCAACTGCTGGATAATCGAGAATATCGATACCAATAGCCTCAGCATTTCTTTTCCTAGATCCGCAACCCAACTCAATTATTAATGAGCTAGCAGCTGTTAAAGCACTTAACAACTCTTTCTTATCTATCACTTCATTCATTTTCAATCCACATTACCCAAGACAACATTACTGTTCTCGTTGACGGTTAAACAGCATATAAAAATTTATCAAATAGCATTACTACCTAACACCCATAATCCAATCCCGTAACAAAAAAGAATAGTTATATAAACAAACTGAAACCATCCACGAAACTCTTTTATAGCAATAATACTAAATGGCAAAAATGTTGAAAATATTCTCATCGCAAAATCAAGATACAGCGACCCAAATAAATAAAATATAATCCCAAAAATCAACCCCCGACTATAAAGACCGTTATTAGAAAAAAAACACAATATAAGGAAGCATTATACCCCAAAATAAAGCATTTAAATTGGAGGTGGTTTCTACAGAAGAAAACGAGAAATCAAAAAACCTAGGGTCACCAGAAAACTTGGCAACAAAAGGTATAATAAAGATCAAGCCCATTATTGTAAGCACCGTATATAAATATCGAACATCCCATTTGTATCTTAGCAGGGAGAATACTCTGTCTGATACGCGATATAACACAGCCACAACCCAGCTAATCTCGCCCAAAATGTAAATCTTGCTACAACTGCTTTCTAGCGGGTTAAAAAATCAACAAACTATGGACTAAAGATCCATAGTTTGACTTACGACTGAAAGTCGTTGTTTCGGCTTAAGCCGACTAAAAGAAACTAACTTAAGTTAGTCTTTAAGTGACTAAAGTCACTCAACTTTAAAGTCTTCGTCATTATGGTTTGGATGTTGATCATGTTTTTCAAGGTATTCTTTTATCATTTCATCCGTAATGTGGCCCGAGCTAAATGCCGCATACCCAATTGCCCAAAAATGTTTACCCCAATATACTTTTCCTAATTGCGGAAATTCATCCTGCAACTTTCTTGATGAGCGACCTTTAAACCACTTAACCATATCACTTACCGAGTGCTTTGGGGGATAGGATATATACAGATGAACATGGTCTTTACTTACAACTCCACTAATGATTTTTATATCTTTTTGGTCACAAATTTGACGGATAACATCCCTTGCTCTCTCTCCAACTTCTTTTGTTAATACCTCATACCTATATTTTGTAATCCATATTAAATGAACCTTCAAATCATGTATCGTATGGGATGACTTACTATAAGACCTCATGAATGAGAGTATACTAAAAGTCTTGCACTAAAGTGCATAGTTTTTACTAACGGTTGAAACAATAAAAAAGGCCCGTAACGAAAACACTACAGGCCTTTAGAATATGGAGCTGGTGATGGGACTCGAACCCGCGACCGGTTGATTACAAATCCATTTCATATAGGTTGCAGCAACACAAGACAGTAATCAACCACAAAACTTTCAATAACTTAGCGTTTTTGGTTTACTGCTAAGTGTTGCAATATACTGCTAGTATTTGTTTGCTAGTGCCCCATTGAAGAAACTGCAAAACTAATTAACGAGAGCCCTTGACGGTATACACCTATCAGAGCATTATGAAATATATATCATTTATTTTTGGGATACAAGCTGTTAAGCAAGTTTACTTAGTTAGTGGCTTTTGATAATAGGACATCATTTTCTTAGCTTCTTTAGTAAAGAATTCTTTTAAGGGTTGAGGTTCGATAATCTCAACATTACTCCCGAAACCACTAAGCCACCAGCGCAATTCTAGCGTTTCAATAATACTTCCTTCCAAAAGTATGCGATTATCGGCCTGAATGGATAATATTTGATCATCCATTAAAGGGGTTTCATATAAATGCTCAGCAGCGTATGCAGTAAACAACGCTTTTAACTGAATTGGTTCGGCACTAATTGGGTAAGAGAATTGATGCTCATCTTGAGCGTATGTAGAAAGATCAAAATCATCTAAAAAGATAGCCGTCTCTTGCAATAGCTCAACGGACTGAATTCGATGTAAAGCTAATTGCATAATATCTTTATATTTCCAAAAGGTACAGACTAAATAAATAATATCTTGTTTAATCGCCAGCCCTAAAGGATTAACAATGTACTCAGTTAATTCTTTTGTACATCGGGGCTTATAGTAAACTTTTAATTGTTTCTCTCTCAATAATGATTGATAGACTTGGTGTTGTATCTCAGGTTTTAAATGTGGCTTAATTAAGGATGGTCCACGATTAATAACAACAATTTTTTGAGACCAGTTTTTAAGCGGAGAGGATGTTGAATTAAGCACTTCTTTTGCTCGATTAACATAAGGTTTTAAGAGGTTGTATGTTTCTAAAGGGATTATTGGTGCTAAATAAGATTCGGTCATTTGAAAAGCTAAAGCAGTTACTGGATCCATTCCAGGTAATTCGCTTATATTTCCATGTTCCACCCAAAACCAATAATTTTTTTCCTTCAGTTTCATAATTAAGGGGGAATTCTCTAGATAATTTATTCAAATTGCGTTGAACAGTACGAATAGTTATTTCAAACCCTTGAGCAATTAAAAACCTCTGTAAACTAGGAACACTGATACGATTGGGGTAACGAGGTATTTTCGACATTAGAAGCCACTGTCTATATAGAGTATGTTCTGAGCTACCCATTAGTCTCTGAGAATTTAAATTTAAGAAGTGTTTACATTACACCCTATTCTGTCGCATAGAAAGGCTAGACTACATTTTTATGATTTTAACTTGGGGTTAGAGAAATGGTTTTATTTTGGAGTCCATGTAAAGAGCATCTAAGGCAAAAGGTAGATAAGAAAGATTTTTATTTGTATGTTGAGCCAATAATTCATACAGGTTGTAGCAATACCTTGACCTTGCATTGTGAAAGTAACCAAGTTTTAATTTGGCTAAAAAACAACTTATTAATGGATATTAAATTATATATTCAGCAATGCTCAATACAAGGCCCCAATATAGAAGTAGAATTAAAATGTTTACCAGGATCTAAAATTCTCCGTAAAGCACCATGTTATATCGAGACTAAAAAAATTAATGTAGATGATAGTTTTGAGAATTTTTTCAAAGGTATTTCCAATGAAGAAGCAATTTTTCAGGCTAGAAATTTTGTGAATGAAAGACAAAAATTAAATAAGTTATTATTTATTACGAGCTCGCCTGGTTATGGAAAATCTCATTTATTACATGCTGTAGCAAACTTGTATCAAGTTTACACCCCAGAACAAAAAGTAATATTCTGCTACTCAGAAACATTTGTACGGAATATGATTAGCTCTTTTCGCTATAACCGCATATCAGAGTTTAAAGAGTATTATCGTTCAGCAAATCTGCTTGTAATAGATGATTTTCAATACATATCAGAAAAGGATCGCTCACAAGTAGAGTTGCTTTATACGTTGAGAGACTTAATCGATACAGGTAATAAAATTGTAATAGCTAGTAATTACCATCCTAATAGGTTATTACATTTGTCGAGTGAGTTAAACTCTTTACTTCATCAAGGCGAGATTATTGAATTAAGTCATCCTGACAGCAAAATAATCCAATCTATATTGGATATTGAATTCAAACAAGCTAATATTGAACTGGATGAGCAGATTGTTTCTTATTTCTCAAAGCCCCTTTCTTATAACTTAAATGTATTAAAATGTGCAATGAGACGAGTTGTAAATAGAGCTAAATATACTAATGAAAAAGTTACATTAGATTTTGTTCAGAATACTCTGAGTAATTTTGAGTTTTAAGGAAAAAAATGAATGATAATTTTAAAAAATGGGCATGTTCATTATCTGGATGTGATGGTGGAAATATTAGTGCTAAAACCTGGCTCTGTGGAATCGAGTGGGGCCAAGGAAGTTATGGTGACTATTATGAAAAAGAATTGCCTCAAGAGATAAGTGAAGGAAGTGTATGCTCTACTGTAAAGGAATATGACTGGAAAAAAAGCATCACCTATCCTTATGGTCTTAGTTTTGCAAAACTTTACATGGCTATTCATGGACAGAAAGTAGAAAGCTATAAAAACGTTGTAGACTTTAATGGTCAAGAGTTATTTAAACTTAATTTATACCCAATAGCTTTTGATTCAACAGATCATGGCTTATGGAAAAAAAATAAGTTAGATAAAATTACAACTTTTGAAAACAAGTATTTATATAAAGTATGGTGTTTTTTTAACCGATTTCCTTATTTCAGTAAATTAAGAAAAAAGCATGAGCCAAAGTTAATTATTTGTACAGGTGTTGATTACTTGCGTGATTTTTTAATGTTTTTCGGGGCTGACAATGTTGAAATGGTAGGAACAGGAACAATATCACCACAATCTGAAACCAATAAATATGACAGAACATACTATTGGGTTAGGCTTGATCGAAATACGTTATTGGTGGTTATTCCTTTTTTTAGTGGTAGGTATGGCTTAAATAGTAATTACTTACTACAGCAAATGGGTAAACGTATAAGCGAGCTGTTAAACAGTAAAGAAAGTTAAAGGATCTTACCCAATACAGTCGTCACAATAGCATGTGTTATAAATAAAAGGATGGTGTTTTATGCAAATAAAATTTTTTTCAGTCGGAGATATTAGGCCTCTTCAGCATTTTATCGCTGATAACTCTATTAGAGTGAAGGAGATGCATGCTATTCAACCCCCATCCTTACCTAAAGATTTTGAACTTTGCTTAATCTTTGATATTGATAAAGAAAAAACTTTAACAAACAATTTTCGTTGCTTTGATTCATCTCGTACTATTCGTGAGGCAAAAATTAATAAAATTCTTGCACGAACAACTGTTGGAAAATTTCTGATATCACCATATACAACACAGAAATCATACAAATATGCTTTTTTTTGGGAAGAAGATATTCCTTCCATTGATGGTAAAAAATAACTTATCCGTTATCGACAGTTGTGGATCAATGACTGTCTTCAAAGTAGGGTTTGATTGCGACTGGTTTACACTTAAATATAAATTACCAACCGCTTTTTTTACATTGAATTATCTTTAATGTTTAGAGAAAAACTGCTAACTAATGTTAATGTACATTAACGTTAGTTATAAATGAACAATCTGTGTTTCGCATCAGACTTTGTTAACTACAGATGGTTTTCCTGTAAGATATATTTTACAATCTAGCCAACATTTTAATGAAATTGATTAAAACTCCCAACATTAAAATGCTGACAATGAGTTTATGAGGTGTACTATGAATATTAATCTTTCGCCAGAAATAGAGAGCTTTATCCAAGGTAAAGTGAAGTCTGGTTTTTATAGTAATGCGACTGAAGTTATTTACGATGCTCTACGGCACATGGAAG
>ENA-ORXI01001359-ORXI01001359.1-sediment-metagenome-genome-assembly--contig:-NODE-1359-length-19048-cov-7.974646_pt1 | contig 19048 bp, 16 predicted proteins | sample MGYA00237861_ERZ511468 | MGnify/ENA primary metagenome ERZ511468 (study PRJEB26299, sample SAMN06266213) | sediment metagenome | isolation source: Hudson Canyon methane seep mesocosm | place...
GACCCACATGCTAATGTTTTTCGTCAATTACGCACCGATGTATTAAAACAGATGCGTGAAAAAGAGTGGACTAGTATTGCCGTTGTTGCACCAACGGCAGCCTGTGGAAAAACCTTTGTAACTGCAAATTTGGCTATAGCTATTGCAATGGAAGTTAACCAAACCGTTCTTATTGTAGATGCTGATTTACGGAATCCAAGAGTAGGCTGGCAGTTTGGGTTAGATGTTGAAAAAGGATTACTTGATTATCTACATTCTGAAGTTCCTGTAGAAGATATGTTAGTTAATCCAGGATTTGATCGTTTAGTCGTATTACCTGGTAGGCATACTACAAATGCATCATCTGAGCTTCTTTCTCTGCCAAAAATGAACACTTTGGTAGATGAACTGAAAAGTAGATATGAATCTCGGATTATTTTGTTTGATTTACCTCCCTTGTTATCTTCAGACGACGCAGTATTGTTTATGAATCAGTTTGATGCTGCATTATTGGTGATTGAAGATGGTAAGACAACTCCCGATGAAGTACGTCAATCGCTTTCTATCCTTGAAGAAACTAATTTTGCTGGGATGGTGCTAAATAAAAGTCGGGGGAAGGTGAATAAATCATATCAGTACCCTATAGACTGAGAATTATAATAAATATTGAATAATTTAAAAATACAGAAGATTTTTTAATGGAGTGGAGCTATTAACCCAAACTGGTTTGCATATTTCGTATTATTTAGTTGGCCTATTGTTATTATCTTGCTCTATCAGCGTCTTCCAATAGCAAATGCAACGCTCTGGAGTATATTAGGAGGGGCATTAGTGCTTCCTGTTGCGACTGCTTTGGATTTGCCACTTATTCCTCCACTAGATAAGACTTCTGTACCTAATCTTGCAGCATTATTTGCTTGTCAGTTTATTGTAAGAAAAAGAATTAAATTATTACCTAACCTTGGTCTCATAAAATGGATGTTGCTTGTCTATATTATAAGTCCATTTTTTACTGCTTTATTAAATTTTGATCCTATTATTGCTGGGCCATTATTTATTAAAGGCATAGAGTATTACGATGCACTGTCAGCTGTTATTAGACAGATAATTTTTATTATTCCCTTTTTATTGGGAATGAATTTACTGCATAAAGCCGGTGACCATGAAGTATTAATACGTGTTCTCGCTGTTGCTGGCGTTTTATATTCATTTCCAATGTTACTGGAAATAAGACTGAGCCCTCAACTGCACAGGTTAATTTATGGCTTCTTCCCTCATAGTTTTTTACAACAAATAAGGAATGGAGGATTTAGACCTGTAGTTTTTCTCGGGCACGGCCTTTGGGTTGCATTTTTTACAATGACATCAGTCGCTGCGGCCGCTATTTTTTGGAAAATTAGAGGAACTATTTTCGGTTTTAAAGCAGGGGGGGTATTAATCTATCTTTGTGTGGTTTTATTCCTTTGTAAAAGTATGGCTTCAATTATTTATGCCTCTTTTATTATTTTTGTAATCCATTTTATGAGGCCAAAGAGGCAGGCTAAAATCGCCAAGTTTATTGTTATCTTTGTCATAATGTTTCCATTATTACGATTGGTAGACTATTTTCCAGGTACTGAGATAGCTAGTGTGGTGGCTGAATATAATGAACAAAGAGCAGAATCATTGCAGTTTAGACTAGATAATGAAGATATGTTATTAACCCATGCTCGCGAACGAGTTTTTTTTGGGTGGGGGTCATGGGGACGTAATCGTATTTATGATAAGAAGACAGGGAAAGACCTAAGTACGACTGATGGGCGCTGGATTATTGTGATAGGTGAGTATGGTTTAATTGGTTATATAGCCGAGTTTAGTTTACTTGCTTTATCCGTTATAAGAAGCTCAAAAGCTATTCAATATATTAAAAATAGTCGAGACAGAGTTGTTTTGGCTGCTTTAACATTGTTAATGGCTATTAGTTTAGTTGATTTACTCCCTAATTCATCTGTAACCCCTTGGACATGGCTTCTGGCAGGGGCATTAATTGGAAGGAGTGAGCAAATAAAGGCTGATTTTAAGAGACGGTCTATAAAAACCAAAGAAAATAAGTTTAGTTTAAGTATAGATATGTAAATTAATTATTTTCTTAGAAAGTATTTTTTAAGTAAATGTACAAAGTTAGTTGTTATTGATGATTATACGAATAATTATTTAATGAGTAACTAATATAATAACGATTTTAATTTGATAATTAGACTTAATCAGAGGCTCCTTAATATCGTTCAAACATAAAATAATATTATTTGTAATTACACAGACAGACAATGACAAAAACATTAAAACAAAAAATTGTACGCTCTGGTAGTTGGGTTATAGTTGGACACATTTTTTCCCAAGGTATGCGGTTAGGGGGGAACCTTATTTTGACGCGTTTGCTTGCGCCAGAAATGTTTGGTGTGATGGCAATTGTAACCATTATTATGGTCGGTTTAGTCATGTTTTCAGATGTAGGGTTATTACAAAATATTGTTCAAAGTAAGCGAGGAGAAGAACCAGGCTATTTAAATACAGCATGGACAATTCAAATTATTCGAGGTTTTCTGATTTTTTTTATTGCTCTTGCTTTTAGTTATGGATTGTACTTTTTAGGTCAGACAGGTTATTTAGTCGGTGAAGATAAGGTTTACGGTAATGTTGAACTGCCGTATTTACTTGCAGTAATGTCCATAACTTCGGCAATTTCTGGGTTTAACTCCATTCATATATTGGTATTAAATAGAAAGCTTGTAATGGGAAAGTTAGTGACTATAGAGTTACTAAGCCAGTTAGTAGGGCTTATTTTTATGCTGTATTGGGCGTGGTTTCATAGGGAAATATGGGCTCTAGTTTACGGTAATATTTTAAGTACGTTTACTAAAATGCTATTGTCTCATTGTACTAATATCGGTAAGAAGTGTCGTTTTTGTTGGGATAAATTGGCTGTGCATGAAATTTTCCATTTTGGAAAATGGATTTTTTTATCATCGATTCTTGGTTTTTTATTAAATCAGGGTGATAGATTGTTATTAGGTGGATTGTTATCTGCATCTGATTTAGGTATATACACAGTGGCTTTCTTCTTGGCAAATGCATTACGAGATGTCATTACTAAGCTTGTTTCTTCGGTTTTTTTCCCTGTATTGAGTCAGGTTGTTAGAGAGCAGCCAAGTCAAGTACAACAAACATATTATAAGGTGCGAGCAAAAATAGATATTGTTTCCATGTTTGCGGCAGGTTTTTTGTTTTCATCTGGAAGCTTAATTATTAGTGTTTTATATGATCAGCGATATCTCGATGCTGGGTGGATGATGGAAATATTATCTTTATCTTTAGTTTTTGTTGGCTTCATGTTGTCTGATCAGTTATTTTTATCTTATGGTAAATCTAAACTTTTGAGTATTCTGATTGTTTTTCAAGTGATTAGTTTATATGTATTTGTTCCATTAATGTTTATATTATTTGGGATAGAGCAGGCTATTTGGGCAATTGCATTAATCCCCGTTATTAGAGTAATTGTTTCTTTTATAATTATGAAAAAATATTATTTTTTATCAATATACAGAGAAATAATGTTTACTCCACTTTTTGGTGTTGGTGTGTTAGTTGGAGAACAAATGCCAAAATTAGTAATTTTATTTAAATGATAAGGAAGCTATAAGCTAAAAATATATTTATATAGATATATTTTTTAGTATTTAAAGATATGTTAAATTTATTAGTTGTTATTATTAACTACAAAACACCAGAGCTTACTAGTCAAGCTGTTTTATCAGTAATCCCACAATTGAATGAAAAGGATAAAATATGTTTAATTGATAATTTATCAGAAGATAACTCAATTGATTTTTTAACTAAATTTATAAAGAATAATAAATTCAAAAATAAAGTTAATTTAATAGCTTCTCCTATTAATGGTGGATTTTCAGCTGGAAATAATATTGGAATTAAATCTGCAGAAGCAGCCTATTATTTATTATTGAATAGTGATGCTTATTTAAAAGAAAATGCTATTGAACAATTAATAAATAAAATAAAAGAGTCAACTTCAATAGGTGTTGTTGCTCCTCAGTTAATTTGGGAGGATGGAAAGCAGCAAACCAGTTGTTTTAATTATTTAACCCCCTCTAATACTTTTTTAAACACTGCCAATACAGGTTTTATTAGTCGTTTATTTCATTTATTAAATATAAATGAAGTGGCTATTCCTTTTGATCAGCATAAATCGACAAAACCTGAATGGTTAAGCTTTGCTTGTATTTTACTTAGAGGTAATTTAATTCAGGATATTGGCTTAATGGATGAAGGCTACTTTATGTATTATGAAGATATGGATTATTGTCATAGGGCTAATATGGCAGGGTGGACATTAAGCTATGAACATGACGCGAGAGTTGTACACCTTAATCAAGGTGCATCCAATCAAGTAACCATTAAGCGTTTACCTCGGTTTTATTTTAACTCTCGTCGTCGTTATTTTTTAAAATTTCATGGGTATTTAGGTTTAGTGCTAGCAAATTTAAACTGGAGTATTGGTAGAGTCATCTCATTATTTAGGGAAAAAATAGAAAGCAAGCCACCCCTTTGTCATAAAACTATGTACATGGATATTTGGACTGGTTTTTTTACTTCTATTCATGAGGGACAAAATGAAAAGTGAAAGTATCGGTGTAGTTGTGATTGGTCGGAATGAAGGTGAGAGATTAAAAAAATGTTTGTATTCAGTTATTAAAGAGTCTTCCTCTATTGTTTATGTGGATTCTGGGTCTTCTGATAACAGCGTGGAGTTTGCTAAAAGCTTAGGCGTTCATGTTATTGATTTGGATATGAATAAACCTTTTACAGCGGCAAGAGCAAGAAATGAGGGATTTAAGAAAATATTAACTATTTCCCCTGAGATTAAGTATGTTCAATTTGTTGATGGTGATTGTGAATTTATAGATGGCTGGTTTGAACATGCTTTATCTACATTTTCTGGAATTGAAGATAAGGAGCAATTAGCTATTGTTTTTGGCCGATGTATGGAACGATTTCCTGAGGTTTCTTTGTATAATTATGAGGCTAATAGGGGGTGGAAAATTCAGCCTGGGTATACAGAGACCTGTGGTGGTAATTTTTTTATATTAGCTGAGACATTCTCTTCTTTGCAGGGGTTTAACGAAAGCCTTATTGCAGGTGAAGAGCCGGAACTCTGTTTACGTATAAGACGTGAAGGATGGAAGGTTTTGAGCATATCTTATGATATGGTCTGGCATGATGTTAATTTACATAGTTTTTATCAGTGGTGGAAGCGATCTATTAGAACAGGACATGCATTTGCAGAAGTCGCATGGATGCATAGAAAATTTTCTGAAAAGTATTGGTTTTTGCACAATGTACGAATTTGTAGTTGGGGCTTGTTGCTTCCTCTTTTTCTGGCTTTTTTATCATCCTTTAATGTGTATTTTGTTGCTTTTTTTTTAATTTATCCTGTGCAAATAGGACGTATTGCCTTAAAAGAAGATTGGTTATATGCCTATTTTTGTGTATTAGTTAAATTCCCACAAGCCATTGGACAAGGGAAGTATTTGCTGAATAATTTATTAGGTCAACAAAGCACGTTAATTGAGCACAAATAATTAGAATAAAGAGATGAAAAATTGTTGTTCAATTCAATAAATTTATAGGGAGATAGGTATGACAGCAATTGTCGGTTATTTTGATTTAAAGAACCAATTGCCAAGAGATACATTAGATACCATGTTGAAAGCTGTTTACACGGTTTCAGGTAGCGAAAGATCGTATCATGAGCAATGGGGAGGCTTAGGTGTTGTTATACAACAACCTTCTAAGCAATCTTCTTTTTTTGAGTGTGAAGATTTGTCAAAAATAGGGCTCATCGGTGCATTTGAATCAAGCCCTGAAAAGGAAGGTATTCCACGTCTGGATCAGATGGATTTTGAGCAAATTTCTTTGTTAAGAGGAGGGTATATATGGGTGCAAATGGATGTACAAAAAAAGCAATTTATTATTGTTAATGATCATTTTGCCAGACACCCCCTATATATTGCTAAATATAAAGAGGCAGTTTTATTTTCTACTCAAATTAAAGCTTTACTTTCAGCATTACCTAATGAACAAACGCTAGATAAAAACGCTGTCGCAATGATGCTAACTATTGGAGAAGTTGTTGGTAATCAAACTTTAATAGAAGGGGTAGAAACTATAGCAGCGGCTCAGATATTAACGATTGATAAAGAGGGATCTCAATATAACCCATATTGGCAATACTCTTATCAGCAAGACTTTTCTATTAATAAAAAAGATGCTATTCAGTCAATAGGAGAAATGCTCACACAATCAGTAGAAAGAGCCATTAGCCGTAGTGAAATAGTAACAGTTCCTTTAAGTGGGGGGTTAGACTCTCGGTTCTTATTAGGTCTAGCAAATAAGACTAAAGACGTTCATGCCTATACATGGGGGATACCAGATTGCCGTGATTTGATTTATGCTAAAAAAACAGCAAAAAAAATCAATTGCCAGCATGATTGTTTTGAATTCACCCCAAATTATCTTGAGAAATATGCAGACCAAGGTGTTTGGATTACTGAAGGGCAAATTCCCGTTATAAATTTTCATGTATTACCTTATGTGAATAGACTCGCTGCGGATGGTAATTTTACTCTGTTAGATGGTTTTGCTGGTGATGTTGTATTGGGTGGGAACTTTATTAAATCAAACTGGCTAAATAACCCCAATGGTCAAGAAGTAGCTAATGAACTTTGGTCTTGGCGCTTAAATAGTACGGTTAAAGCACTCGAATCCAATGAATTATTAACTGTGGTTGCTAATGCTAAGGAAATATTTAGTAATATTTATACTGAATATCAAGGTGAAACCAGTATGGATTCAGTGATGGCATTTTTAATGGATAATCGTATTAGACGAACAACAACAGGGGGTAGCGAAATATTTAGAACTCAATTTGCGGTTAAACAACCTTTTATGGATGTAGATTTAATGACGGCAATAAACCAAGTCCCTCACCAATGGAGAAAAAGGCACCGTTTATATGTTGATATACTTAATAAATTTGCACCTGATGTAGCTTCGGTTGCATGGCAAAGAACGTGTTTACCCCCCGCGACACCTTATGTTTTAAGTTGGAGTTCACTAGCGGCTCAACGAGCTTATAAGGAAGCAAGAAAATATCTACCATTACCCGACCTAATAGGAAATGATTCACCCAGTCAGTTTGGAGAATGGTTTCAAATGGAATTAAAAGCTTATGTCACAGAGGTGTTATTTTCCGAAAGGACTTACGATAGAAATATTTTGCCCATGAATGCACTTGAAATGGCTTGGAGTAAACATCAGACAGGTGAAATTGATGCCTCTAGCTTTTTAGGCGCGGCTATAAGCATTGAGCTGTTTGCTCGATTATTTATGGATGATTTAGATGCAAGTATTCAAAGGTTTTCTCGCTCATGATGAAAGTAGTCTCTATACAGATATTTAAGGTTCTGAGTTTAGCTTTAAGCTTTTTCTTTCGACTCAGCAGGCCTGTTTTTAATATAACTAAGCGTTTGATCTATTTATCAAAAGCACAGAGTCATGTTGATTTTTCTATTCCAATAAGCAGTCAATTTGATGGCGAGTTGCATATGATAGGGACAGGAAAGGTTACCTGGGGAGAGCATTGTCGTTTTGGTAAAGATGTCGTTCTAGAAACACAAAACGATGGAGTTATTGAGTTAGGTGATAACGTTCGTATTAATCAAGGGTCTATATTGGTTGCTCATAATAAAGTAGCGATTGGAAATGATTGCCTAATAGGTGAATATTGTAGTATTCGGGATGCAAATCATGATTTTGTATTGGGGGAAGCTATAAGGACACAGCCTCATTCTTATGCGCCGATTTCAGTAGGCGCTGATAGCTGGATAGGCAGAGGAGCCGTTGTTCTTAAAGGCGTTACTCTGCATAAAGGGTGCATTGTTGGTGCAAATAGTGTAGTGACAAAAAGTGTTTTAGAAAATACAGTTGTCGCAGGTATAACAGCTAAAGAGATAAAGAAAAGAACAAAATAGAAAATACTTACTCTGTAAGGGGGCTTAGTCCAAGACTACTAATGCTATTCAGTGTATTATTTTTCCTTTGGGATTATTTTAAATCCTTCGTTGAATATAGCGATATTTGTGACAATATTTCTAATTACAACTTATTTAGTGATTACCGCTGTTTTCAATGAGTATTAAAACCAATTAATGGTTCCAAGGTTCTCTGTTAGCCGAACTTTCTACCTTTTATTATGAAGTAAGTGTTTCATTAAATTAGGCTGAATTCTTTTTAATATAATAAATAATTATGACTGATAACTCTTACGTTTTAATTTCTCCTTGTCGCAATGAAGCTGACTTTATGAGAAAAACTTTAGATAGTGTTGTTAACCAAAGTATAGAGCCTAAATTATGGGTAATTGTTGATGATGGCTCTACAGATGATACGCCCGTTATTCTGAAAGAATATGCTGAAAAGTATCATTTTATTACTGTTTTAATGCGAGAAAACAGAGGCCATCGAAGTGTTGGCCCAGGCGTTATTGAAGCATTTTATTATGGGTATGATTCTATAGATGTAGACCAATTTGATTTTATCTGTAAGTTTGATCTTGACTTAGATTTACCCACTAAATATTTTGAAACATTAATTCAAAGGATGAATGATAACCCTCGTATTGGCACTTGTAGTGGTAAGGCCTATTTTAAAGATAAAAAAACAGATGAATTAATCAGTGAAAAATGCGGAAATGAAATGTCTGTTGGAATGACAAAATTCTATCGTCGCGGTTGTTTTAAAGAAATTGGAGGCTTTGTTCGGCAAGTGATGTGGGATGGTATTGATTGTCACCGATGTAGACAATTAGGCTGGATTGCTATCAGTTGGGATGAGCCTGATTTACAGTTTATTCATTTACGGCCGATGGGGTCTAGTCAACAAAGTATTTTTACAGGGCGTATGCGCCATGGTTTTGGTCAATACTTTATGGGAACGGGGCTTATTTATATGTTGGCCTCGTCAATATTTAGAATGCTTCATCCTCCCTATTTTGTTGGAGGAATGGCGATGTTTTGGGGATATACAAAAAGCTTATTGTCACAACCCCCGCGTTTTGAAGATAAAGTGTTACGTCAATTTATTAATCAATATCAATGGGCGTGCTTGTTCAAAGGTAAAGCTAAAGCAACCGAAGATTTAAATAAACGACAAGCTGTTGTCTGGCAAGAAAAACATAAAGGAAGTGAAATATGAAAATTGCTTACCTAGCACCTGAAATCCCAGCATTATCAGCGACTTTTGTTTATAACGAAATTTTTCAATTAGAAAAATTAGGTATGGAGATTCAGCCTTTTTCTGTCCATGATAACCAAGCCGTTTTTTCTGATCCTAGCTTGCAAGATTTAAAAAGTAGAACCCACTTTCTATATCAAACTCCCATTTCCTCAGTTATCACTGATCAAATTAAAATACTCTTAAAGCGACCTGCTTCATATATCAAAGGTTTAGTTTTCTTGATTAAGGATATGATAAAGACAGGTATTTTTACTCGTCTTTCAATGGGTATGCTATACCGTTTCGTTTATTCTGCTTCATTAGCAAATCAATTAATTAAGCAAAACTGTGAGCATATTCATGTTCACTTTGCCCATGTTCCTACTGATTTAGCAATGTATGCAGCTATATTGGCTGGGATTGAATATAGTGTCACTGCACATGCAAATGATTTGTTTCAACGAGGATGGCTGTTAAAAGAAAAAGTAGAAAGGGCTAAATTTTTTATAACCATTTCTGAATATAACCGCCAGTTTCTTATTGCACAAGGCGCTGATGGAAATAAAATAACGGTTTTACACTGTGGTGTTGATTCTGCTCAATTCAGTTTGCGAGAGGATTTTATACCTTCCAATATTCCCAAAATTGGAGTTGTTGCACGGTTAGTAGAAAAAAAAGGCATTGATCACTTGATTAATGCGGTGGCCCACTTAAAGAAAACAGCTAAACCTTATCAGTTAGTGATTGTGGGAGATGGGCCTTTATTGGATGAGCATCAGGCATTAGCAAGTTCTTTAGGCTTGAGTTCAAAAGAAATCACTTTTTTAGGCGCTATAGACCATCAGGAAATAGCTGCATTTATTAAGTCTCTGGATGTATTTGTATTGCCATGTCAAAAGGATAGTGCGGGAGATATGGATGGAATACCTGTTGTATTAATGGAAGCCATGTTATCTGGGGTTCCCGTTATTTCAACCCCAATAACAGGAATTCCAGAGTTAATTATTCAAGGCGAGACGGGTTTACTAGCCTCAATTGGAAGTGAATCAGAACTGACTGATTGCATTGAACAAAGTATTAATGATGGTGAACTAACTAAAGTGAGAGTGACAAAAGGAGTTGTAAAGGTTGAAATGGATTTTAGTCTGGTTAAGAACTCTTTAAGGCTTTATCATCTTATTTTAGCTGAAGAGGATAAGGTCTAAGCCAGTAAGCGTATTTCAGGTTAGGGGGGGTAGCTTTATCTTAATTAGAGTCTCTTGAATAACAAATTTTTAAGCCTTTGATATTTCAAGGATTGAAGTATCTTTAGCAATCAGTTCAAATCCCATATCAGTGGCTCTTTTCTTCAAGTTTTTAATAATACGCTCTTGGTATTGTTTCTCATAATAATCCTGACCTTTATCAACATATTCTGTTCCGTTCTTTAGCATGCTATAAAATGTCCGTGCTAATTTATGTGCCGTTGCTGTAATTGCCTTTGGTGCACCTAATCGGGTTCGTTGTCGCCGACAATAGGCACCTAATGCACTTTTTGAATTAAGTACCCCAAAAGCAGCTAGCCGAAAAGCGGCAGCAGCTCGGTTAGCTGAGGGTTTGGTTTTCCCACTGAGGTTTTTCCCACCCGTCACTTTATTACCAGGGCTTAACCCCAACCAGGAACAAAAGTGTTTTTCTGTCGGCCATGAACTGATATCTGCCCCTGTTTCAGAGAGTATTTTTAATACGCTATTTTCGCTTAACCCATCTATTCGTGTGAGATCGACTCCCGTCATCTGATATAGATCGCCTCTGACATCAAATTTCGGGGTGTTTTTGCTTTTTGGCTTTTTTGAGGGTGGTAGGTCTTTTTTATCGCCTTGAGTATCCATTTTATCAAGTTGCCTTTGAATCATTTTGTCACAGTCCATAATTTTAGCTTGATAAATGTCGTAAAGTTCGACAGATTGCTTTAAGGAAAACAAGTGTTCTTCACGGTAATGTCCTTCAAGTGAAGCCGCAATCATTTTTTCATCTTTTTTACAACGGCCATCACGATACTTTGCCAAAAAGATAGGATCTCGTTCTCCTTCTAGTATGGCTCGAATAATTTTCATGCCTGTCTTACCATCAATATCACTCACCACATTATCAAGCAGTAAATTCATTTGACGTAAGGCTTTTTGCATGCGCCGAACCTGATCTGATGACTGCTGTGTCAGTGTTTCACGTTGTCGCATATAGCTTCGTAAAGCGACAGTTTCTTCTTCTGGGCGAAAAGCACCTTCAAGTAATCCATAAGTATGTAATTGCTGTATCCACTGACAATCCAATACATCGGTTTTACGCCCAGGTACATTCTTTATATGTCTTGAATTAACCAACAAAACAACGAGCCCTCTCTCTTCAAGGGTTTCATAGGCAGGAATCCAATAAATACCAGTAGACTCCATAGCCACCGTTTGAATACCTATTTCTACCAACCAGTCGGCCATACGATTAAGGTCACCTGTAAAACAGGGGAATTCTCTTACTGATTCGGTCCCCAGTTCCTCAGGAACTGAAACATAATGACTTTGCGAGCCTATATCAATTCCTGCGGCAAATAGATTAACTTGCTCAAGATGTTTTCTGATTCGATTGCTTTTTATTTGTTTGCTTTGCTTGTTGTTTTTCATCCTATTCTCCCGCATCATGTCATCAATTAAAGCATACAGGCATGGAATTATCGATAAATATGCACTCTCTTGATCAGGATCGCTATGCGTCACTAATGATTGATTCGCCTAACTCCAGACCACGCTACTTAACGGGCATTTAAGCACCAGTGTCGTTACGGCCTTTGCTCCTGCATGCTAGACTTCATTGTGAACCAATCTATCTTTATGCGCCACATTGTTATTTTCTGATTGTTGGGGGCGGAGCTGCCTGATTCGCTACTTACATAATTATCTTAAAGTTTGCTCTATATCTTTTCGTATTGTTCCATAGATTCCTTTTCTTGGATATTTGTGAACAAATATTATGTGATATTTACAATAATGTTTAACATGAGCTTAACCAACCAGTATCTGATTTTAGCCTCTTTATTCGAAATTTCCGATTATGTTGAAAAGGCCATTCTCTCGAATTTTCATGCCTTAGCGGCAAAGCCTAATTTAGTCACATCGCCAGAAGCATTGGTTTATCTAGGTTTAATTAATTATGTCGAATATCTTCGATTTCATATTTTCTTTTGAATGGTGTTTTTTTAAATATGTTTTATTAGTATGACGAATAGAAATAACATCTTCAAATCTGATATCATCCATAGCTCGCCACATTTCTTGGTAGCTTTTAACTAAGGATATAGAGCTTTCTTTGCAATCAACACCATTCAATTGACCTTCAAAAGCTATAATATGTAACCCTAGTTTTAGATAATCTAATGCCTTAAGTTTAAATCCCCCTCCCGCAAGATCTGGGCAGATGGCACACTTTGCAACACCATCAAATTCATTAATAGACTCAAAGCCATTAATCACAGTTACAAATGAAAAAGTTTCCTCTATCAATTCTTCAAATTGTTTAGGCATAGAACCTGCTATTAATATCTTAGAGTCATGTACATCACTCGGCTTCGATTCAAGAAATGAAATGAGATTGTTTCTTTTTAGACGCCAATGAAATGAACCGATAATAATCGAGTCGTACTCAACATCAACCTTCTTCGATACAGAAACTTCAACATTTTCTGCATAAGGAGTTAGATACGAATATTGACTATTAAATGTACCTATAACTTTTTCTGCTTCTTTCATATCTTCGTCAGTTATAAAAGTAACAACATTTACCCTACTGAAAATATGTTTTTCAAAAAAACGCAATTTGGGTAATTCAACTTTATACAAAGCGTTAATGAGCATATTGTTCTCATTAAAATTTGTACTAATTATTCCACTTTCTAAGTTATGGGAAACATGCCAAACAAATGTTTTTGGCGATAAAAATTTAAAAAGCAAGGATATCCAAGCGGTTCTAAAATGATCGACTATAATAATTTCTGGGCGGGTTTTAAAGATATTGAAAATCACCGAGCAAAAATTAATAACATTTAGTGTCCCCCTCCACATAATAGGTAGAAATAACATGGCAAAAATAATAGCTTTTATTTTACTAATTTGTGGAGAAGATGAGTTTAAAGAATAAAAATCTACATTTAATTTTGGATTCTTCTGTAAAGTATCATATAGCTGCTTGGTATATATTGAATCGCCCGCCCGCGTATCACTTAAAACCGATGTAGTAAAAAAAATAGCATTATATACCAAGTATCCTCCTTAATTTTTTTAAAATCTTTTTAATATTTAAATAACACATCAAGGCAATATAATAACTCGACAACTTAAGTTTTTTTACTCTTGAGTAATTTAATAAATTTACATATCTACACCACGTTGATTTCAATAAGTGATTATCAGAAATACCTCCTGTTTTATATTTAGATATATATAAATCTATATACAAAAACTTTAGTTCCTGATATGACTTATAAATAATTGCATGATCAGCTGCAATGTTATTTACATCAAAAAGGTTTTGTTTGTGCCATTGAGTATCAACAAAAAATGACTGGTGAGAGAAAAGCATTTTTTTCCAAAGTTCCTTTAAAGGTGTATCACATTTTTTTGGCGTTAGAGAACCATCAACATGAGACTTCAAGTAATGATTACCATAAAATGCTCTGACATCTTTATCCAATGAGGTAACTTCCTTTATTCTACAAATAACATTATTATCACTAAAAGAATCACTACTATTCATAAAACAAATATATCTGCCATTACTTAACTTAATGGCTTTATTCATCGCATCGTATACACCTTTATCGGGTTCAGAAACAAATACTTCAATATCATCTAGGTATTTATTAATAACTTCTGTCGTGCCATCGGTTGAACCACCGTCGACAATTATGTACTCAACATCTTTTCTATTAGACTGTTCGAGAACTGACAGTAAGGTTTCTTCTATACCGTGAACATCATTATATACAACAGTTATTACTGAAAATATCTTTTTCAAAACCACCTCAAATAAACGGAATTGGATTACCCAGCTTATAATTTAACTCAGTATTCCTTTGACCTATAATTTTTGCAGGTATACCTCCTACAACGACACCCTCGGGGACATCTTTAGTAACTACGGAACCACTCGCTACAACTGATCCCCTGCCTATTGTTACGCCAGGTAAAATTATGGCCCTTGAACAAATCCAAACATAATCAGAAATATGAACTGGGCTACCGATAGAGCAGAAATCAGGGCTATTAATGTCGTGATGTAATGTCCAAATATAGGCTCCGGTGCTAATATTGACATTATCACCGACAAAAAGTCCACATCGGCCATCAATCAGACAGTGCTCACCAATTACACTACCTTGTCCTATCTCAATATTTTTAGGGCTTCTGATTTCTACCAACCCATAAACCCATGAATTTCTGGCCAGTTTCATCCCTAGAGCTTTATATAATGTTTTTCTAAAAATATGTGATGGGGTATACGAAATCAGCCTCAAAAAAAGAGAATATAAACCGTATATATAATGTTTCATTAGAGTCCTTTAAATTCTATATTCGCGTTGAGTTTATAAAAGTCATCTTTTCTTACATTCCAAATATCTTGTTCTGAGCAAGAAACCTTAAATTTTTTGCTCGCCTCTATTAAATACTCATTATAGTAGCCAGGCAATAATTTAAAAAAGTACCTCGCAAGCGAGCGAACTTCGTAACCATTGATTGATAACTGAAATAAATACGTAGAAAATATGCCAAAAACGTTCTTAGGCAAATTTTTACTATGAGTGTATTTAATATTTTTTTTTCTTAATTCTTCGATATACTCTTCATTGTCACGAGGGTGTAAAAAAATTATACAATCTTCAATATCACAATTTAATTGCGATATTGCTTCAAATAAACAATCTACCCATTCTACAACATCTATATTGTAATCAATATAATATGGTTGAGAAATAAAGCAATTACGACACTGATAATTATCATGCTCTATAAAATCAGTAGGTGGCTTTATTTTTTTTTCATAGAATGAAAATTGATTGTTTATAGAAAACGGTATGTTTTTCAGCGAGTATATAGGTCTACCTCCCCAATAAACAATCTCTTTTTTAAAATAATTAACTACTACCCCATTTAACAATGATTTTATGATCATTTTAAAACTAAATTTATTTACTATATTTGCATAAATTTCTGGCCTCAAATAAAACTCAACATTATCAGGAAACACATAAACATTAACATTCAGATCTGAGGCTTTCAAAACAATAGACCAACTCAGAAAATCCTGCAGACCAAAACAGACAATCCGTTGACAATCATTAAAAACTAACAATTCAGATTTAAAGCACCAACGACGCCAAATTGAAAGAGCCTCAAGCAGTGGAAAATGAAAATATTCATATTGACACTGGACTTCTAAACCCAATAAATTAATATCAAAATCAGTATGCGATATATTAACGAATCGATATGATTCACCTTCACGCGTTTGGAAGTTTGACAATTGATAAGCGTGATTAAAAACAACTAAGACTTTACTCATAAATCACCTAAAGTAAAACATACTATTCTCAAATGCTGTTTGAATAGACTCATAAACATAAATCCTTTAAAAGTTATTGTCTCAATATAATTTTATTTGAGTAGATAATTAATCCAGATGTCAGAATGACACTAAAGGAAATTACCGCGACTTTTGCCTGTAGGACGGATATAGGATTTACATTTTCGAGTCCGATTGTAGCTAAAACAACGACGAACAAACCTAAAAGAGCCGTGACACCAAAGACTAAATGACTCTTATTTTGAGCATGTAGGACAAAAGTCCCTAAAGAAACATAGTTTTGGACGACACTCATTGCAACAAAAAGGCAACAATAGAATATCAAAGTAAAGTCAAATATCCCCTGTGATAAAAAAAAACCCACTCCGCCCATTAAACACATCCAGGCAACTACAGGTTGAGGTATATTGTATTTCCCATCAGATATCATCATTTGTCTTAATACTGTAGTAATAGTAACGATAAGCATCGAAAAAAGCATAACGTACCGAAATATAGTTATCCCTTCGCCATTAATTTCTGAAAATAAAAACACCTCAAAATATGATATCAACGCAATCAACTGGCTATTTAGCCAAGCAAAGAAAACTGATTTATCGAATTCTACATTCTGAAATAATAACCAATATTCAGAAAAGTATAAATTGATAAAGGTAAGTGATAAAAATATAAATAACCATAATACAATTATATCAATAGATAGCAACATGCTAATACTAATAGCTAAAACTAATGATAAACTTGGAAAACTTTCAACTAAATAGCTTCGAAACAATTTTTTCTTGCCCCAATAATGGGCATATATAAAACTGTTTAAATGGACCAAAACACTAAAAAAAATCAAAAAAAGCCAAAAACCATATGTACTGAACTTAACTGATTTTACAGTATTGGAAAAATTATAAACTATTAAAAATGATATAATTGCAGTCATTAATAAAGAGACAATAAAATATGTCTTCTTTTGTGTCTTCTTTTTCTCGGTACTTATACTTAGTGCAAGTAATTTCTGCCTATAACTTAATGAACACCAGCCAGTAACTAAGAGAATAATATATTGCATCATCACCATATCGTCACTTACACTTCCACCAAACCAAATTCCAAGCAAAAACAATGCAAGAAAGTTTGATAAAGGGCTTATTGCGCGAGCAGCAATATTATTTAACAATATCAAGAATTTTTCTCTTCAAGTTAATATAATGTAGATTGAGATACTTTTTTATTTTATCATTATCAATATTGAGTGCCTGTTTGGAAATACTATCATCATTTATTATAGATGAAGCATTTAGCTCGACACCGTATTCAAAATCACGACATAAATCTTTAATTTTTGAAGTGTTTGAGTAGCTATATAACAAAGGCTTCCCTAATGCAATGGCCAAACAAGCACCATGATATCGCCCTGTCACAATAGCTTTAGACATGCAAAAATTCTGTAATATATTGGAGAGGTTTGCCTGAGCATAATAGTTTTCTTTTCTATAACCAAAACGTTTTGAAAAAAATTTAGAAAGTATTTTCAATATTGCTCGTTTTATTTGATTTACATGAGTCCCTACAGGGCTGTAATGCATATTGACCCAAGTTTTAAATTTATCACTGTTGACATAACAATTAAACAATTCATTACTTGCTCTATCATCGTGTGAGTCACTGTACAAGACCCTTTCAGAAGCTATAGATAGTGTGGGTAAAAGGCCACTATAGAACAGCATATCAGGACAATACACAATATCACTTATCCCATTTTCCTTACACCAGTCATGATCAAACTTAGTCCTTACTTGCGCAAACTTTAGATTATTAATTATATCCACATATTTCGGCGACATATTTCTTAACTGTGAATTTAGTAACAAAGTTCTCTGATTATAATCTGATGCAATATCTAACAAGGCTTTGGCATAATCCTGATCATCATGAATGGTTCCTTCACCATTAATTATGAGCATAATATCTTTGTTACTTTCTAATAAACGTAAAACAAATGAGAAATCATAATTATTGACTTCATGCTCATGTATTATGTTTACATCACATTCTATTAGAAGTTTTTTCAGTCCTGAAATAGTTAAATAACAACCAACATGACTATAAGTTGACGTACAATTTAGCAAAATAGCATTTTTCATAATATGGCCTTACGGATATTCACAACATTTAACGATTCGAAGTTTCACTAGCAATGTAGGTAATAAAACGGCTAACTTTTTCATAAAATTATTTTTAATGCCCGAAAATTGATTCATAAGGAACCATAGGGCCAATACTATTCAAACTTTTTAAATACAAAATAGAGAAAAACCCCATAATTAGCATAAGTATTATAACGGTCGAAAAACTGAAATCTGTTCGACGATACGTCTGACCATTTACAAATAAAAAAGGAATCAAAAAGTAACTTACTAATCGTAATAAAACGGCATCAACCCCCATTAAAGGAATAGTTATAATCAGCCCCATAAATATAATTAATTTTGAATCTCGTGACTTTAAAAACCTATAAGCAATAACAAACAATAAACCATTAAAAATTACTTGCTTTAACCCATATGTATTCGAACCATCGTAAAAAGCTAATTTTGGATAATAAATAATAATAATTTCTAGTAGCTCTCTATGAACAAAGGTGATGATAATCAGAAAAAAAACAATAACTTTTTTAAAAAAAACGCCGCTAAAGTTTAATAAAAGTAGGGCAAGAAGAAAGACTATTGCTGAATAATGAAACCCTATGGCTATAACAATAGGAAATATCCACCCCTTACTTTTTGAATCATATAAATGATAACCATATATACAAAGGCCAAGTGCACACCCTTGTCTTATTATTCCAAAAGATTCAATATAGAATTGCGGCAATGTAATATAGACAAAAAGTATCCAAATACTTTGCCTTTTTACAGCAACATAAATCACCGGTAATGTGGCAATTAATGCAAAAACAGAAAAATATACATAATGATCTTGAAAATCTAAAGTTAGCATATGGACTAACTTATAAAGTGGTTCTGAAGTTGGACGATTTTCATAATAAATAGCGCGATAAGCATGATAATCAAAACCAACATTATCTCTTAGTACTAAAATACAAATTATTGAGAATGAAGCAAAAATTATGCCA
>ENA-ORXI01001360-ORXI01001360.1-sediment-metagenome-genome-assembly--contig:-NODE-1360-length-19048-cov-7.874229_pt1 | contig 19048 bp, 22 predicted proteins | sample MGYA00237861_ERZ511468 | MGnify/ENA primary metagenome ERZ511468 (study PRJEB26299, sample SAMN06266213) | sediment metagenome | isolation source: Hudson Canyon methane seep mesocosm | place...
ATTTTTTCAGGAACTATTCCACATTCGTCACAATGAACAAAAGGAATAGGAGCACCCCAATATCTTTGTCTACTTACTCCCCAGTCTCTTAGTTTGTAATTAATCTGTTTTTGACCCAAAGTTTCTTGTTCAAAATCATACATAATAGCTTTTTTTGCTTTTGTATTTTTTTGACCATCATACTTATCACTATTAATAAGTTTACCTTCACCAGTAAATGCTTCTGACATATCTGTGTCATTTTCAATTACTACATTAATAGGTAAATCATATTTATTAGCAAACTCAAAATCTCTTTGATCATGAGCAGGTACCGCCATAACAGCACCCCCACCATAAGATGCAAGTACAAAGTTAGCTACCCATACTGGAACTTCTTTTCCTGTTAATGGATGAACAACAGTGATTTCTAAATCTAAACCAATTTTATCTTCAGTGGCTCTATCTCTTTCACTTACTTTTTTCATCGCTTTGATTGCATTTATTTTTTCAGTACTTAAAAGGTTATTTTCAATTAAATATGTAACGATTTCATGCTCAGGTGCTAAAGCAGAATAACTCACACCATATACGGTATCAGGTCGTGTTGTAAACACTGTATATTTATCAAAATTATTACCTAGTTTAGTCTTTGAATTATTACTTAAAGGAAAATCAAATTCTAAACCTTCACTTCTTCCTATCCAATTTTCTTGCATAGTTAAAACTTGTGATGGCCATTTACCCTCTAAAGTTTTTAAATCATCTAAAAGAGTTTGAGAGTATTTTGTAATTGCTACATAATATCCAGGCATCTCTTTTTGTTCAACTTCAGTATCACATCGCCAACAACAACCCTCTTCTACTTGTTCATTTGCTAAAACAGTATGACAAGGTTCACACCAGTTTACTGTTGAAGACTTTTGATATAAAAGACCATCTTCATACATTTTAATAATAAATTCTTGTTCCCACTTAGTATACAATTCATCACTTGTTGCAAACTCTCTTGTTTTAGAAAAACTTAAACCTAAACCTTCAAGTTCTTTTCTCATATAATCTATATTTTCATATGTCCATTTTTTAGGATGTGATTTATGTTTAATAGCAGCATTTTCAGCAGGCATACCAAAACTATCCCAACCAATAGGGTGTAAAACATTAAAATTGTTTTTTCTAAAGTGTCTTGCAAATGCATCACCTAAACAGTAGTTTCGTACATGTCCCATATGTATTCTTCCGCTTGGATATGGAAACATACTTAAAATAAATTTTTTATCTTTTCCACAGTCTTCATCTAGAGGTTCGTTTGTCTTATTTTCATTCCAAAAATTTTGCCATTTTTGTTCTATGGCAGATGGATTATATTCCATTATTAGTATTCCTTATCTTGTGTTTTTGCACTTTCTATTAAGGCAAGAGCAATTGAAAAAACGTTTGCAACAACGGCACCAATTGCAAGAGCAATCGCTAAGTCTACATTATCTGTAAAAGAGTAAACTATAAATGCAGGTATAAGGTGTAAGTCAGCAACTAGTGAACTAGCTAATAATTCAGCTGCCAATAAATTTCTTACACCAATTTTTAAAATAGTTGATATTACATTAACTCCAGCTGCCAAAAATAGAGCTATCTCATTTTGCTCATATAAAAAACCTGCTGTTGTAGTTAAACTCATTAATGAAAAGAATATATAAATTACTTTACCCCAATCCATGAAAACTCCTAAAATTATTATCTATTAATCTTGCATTATAGATTATTATTGGTTATAACTTGGTTAATGAAGATAATTATACCTTTAAACGTTTATTCAATATATTTATAGTAGTATATATTGATAACAAAAACAAAAAATTGGGGCTTATATGAAATATATTCTATCGTTACTTATCTCTATATTTATTTCAGGGTGTACATTAACAAATATTAATCAACCAAATAATGTAAATAAAGAGAAAAAACCTCCTTTGATTATTAAAGATGCTGATAAAATTTACAGTACAAAATATACTATGGAAGAAAATCATGTTTATTCAAATTTAAACACTACGATTGTTAACATTGCTGAGCAACTATTTGATACAAAAATAAATAAGAAAAATCAATCAAGAGTTATTCTTACATCATTTGTTGATTTGGATAATTTAGAAAATACATCTACTTTTGGTAGATTAATTAGCGAAAGTATGTTTAATGAATTACATATTAGAAAATTTTCAGTTACAGATTTTAGAGGACAAGAGGCAGTATCTGTAAATGAAGATGGTGAGTTTCACATCACTCGAGATGTTGAAAAGTTGAAAGATAATATCGATGCAGTTGAATATATTTTAGTTGGTACCTATGTAAAATTTGAAAATCAAAGTTTACTTATCAATGCAAGAATTTTAGATTCAGTTTCAGGAAATGTTATTTCTTCTGCTCGAGTTGTTTATCGACCAAAAGATTGTTCACTATTTGGAATATGTATGAAAAAGAATATAATTGAATCAAAAAATCGAAGTACTCTTAAACCGACAATTATAAATAAAAAGCCAAAGATAGAAAACAAAACACCAATCATGATAATTGAAGATAATTAGATGCCGTTAAATATAATCAAAAATGCTGGATTACTATTTTTAACGGCACTATTATTTATCGCTTGTACTCCAAAAGATGTGATGGTATATCAACAAGAAGATGAACTTTTAAACTGTCGAAAGTTAACTGGAAAACTCGCCGAACTTATGAATACAAATAATGTAATAAATCAAAATACAGGTTTAGAAAAATCTAGTTTAGCATTATGGGTAATACATCCAGTTGTTGGCGTGGTAAATCAAGTTGATGCAAGTGTAGGAAGAGATAAAATTGATGATAGATTTAACTATCTTATAAAATTAAAAATGAGACAAAGCTGTGAATTTACAGATAAAGAGAGAGCATTTTCAGAATTAAGAGGTAAAGGTCGATTTTCAGAAGATTTCGAACAATGGGCAATCGATGAAGAGAAGAGAATAAGAGAAATGGAAGAAAAATAATGAAAAAAATAAAACTACTTAGCCTAATCATAATAACAATACTTTTTACTGCTTGTAGCATCCCAGATTTAAGATACAATCACGAACTTAAAAATACTAATTATGATGAAATAGTTTCTAACTTATTACAAAAAGCTTCTTATCAAATTTTTCCGAATATGGAAAGGGATGAGATATTGATCGTTCCAAATTTTGTAGAAACGACATCATTAAAAAGTAATACAAAATTAAGTTTTATATTATCTGATACATTAAAAAATAAACTTGTTTCCAAATATAGTTATACAGTAAGAGAGATAGAGCTATCTAAAAATTTTAGATTTGGGGCTGAAGGATTTAAAGTCTTAACACGTAATTCGAGAAATATAAATAATACTATAATAAATTCAAGATACGCAGTTGTAGGAACATATACTGTAACAAAAAACCAATTATTATTATTTTTAAGATTTATTAACATTAGAGATGGTTTAATTCTTGCTTCTTCTACATATAGTACAGATTTAACACAAGAAATTACTGAATCTAATAAAATAGTTATCCAAAAAAAGCCAGTAATTTTTCAACCTATGACTTTATAATAACTCTTTAAACATAAGATTAAATTTCACTTCGCCTCTAAATTCGTTTTTCGATATTGTAGCGTTGAAGGAAATTTTATCTTCAATTGATACATCCTCAAAATCAACAAAAATAATTACTTCTATAGTATTAATCATATCTCCAACAACTAGTTTTGTAAACTCTTTATTTTTTCCCATTTTAACTATATTTAAAATTTCTAAATTTGAAAATGTCAAAATTGGATAGGGATTTGTAATTCCAAATGGTCTATATGATTCTATTAAATTATATACTTGTGCACCTACATTAGAAATATCAAAATTACCTAAACTATACGAACTCCTATCTTCTTCTAATATTGGTAATAAATTAATATTTTGATTTACTAACTGCTTAAACTCTTCTAACCTATTTGTTTGTATACTTAATCCTGCTGCTTGTTTATGTCCACCAAATCCATTTAATAAAGAACTACAACTTTTAATTAATTCATAAAGGTTTACATCCGATGTACTTCGACAACTAGCTTTTGCCGTTTCATTATCTATACTAAAAACGATTGCTGGTTTTTTGTATTTTTCACACAGTTTAGAGGCAACAATTCCAACGATACCTTCATTCCAGTTATCACTTGAAACGACTACAACTTTATCGTGAACATTAACTTGTCTTTTTGCCTCGTTAAACATCTTTAACTGATCTTCTTTTCTTGATTCATTTAATTCGATTAAATAATCTAATTGCATATTTGCTTCATGTTCATCATACGATAATAAAAATTCTAATGCAATTGAAGGATCAGACATTCTTCCCGCACAGTTAATAAGTGGAGCAATCTTAAATCCAATATCTTCTTCTGTGATTTTAGTTAATTCATAACGTTGTCTTAATGCAACAATAGCAGGTCGAGTAGAAGTTTCTAATACTTTTAATCCGGCTTTTACCATAGCCTTATTTAAACTCACCATAGGCATTATATCTGCAACAATTGCAAGACTTAGTAAATCAAATAATTCCATCAAATTATATTCGAAATTTAATTCTTTTTTTATAGAGGCGCATAAATACCATGCAACTTGAGCACCACATATCTCTTTAAAAGGAAAAGTACAATCACTTTGTTTCGGATTAATTATTGCATAAGCATCAGGAAGAACTTCTCCAACTGTATGATGATCAGTAATAATTAAGTCCAAACCTCTTTCTTTGCATATATTTGCAGATTCGATAGCAGAAATTCCATTATCGACGGTAACCACAATTCCATCATATATTTGTTCCAATATTATAGGGCTTAAACCATATCCATGTTCAAATCTATTTGGTATTATATGATTAATTTCAATCCCAAGTGCCGTAAAAAAAGTAACCATAATTGATGTAGAGGTTACACCGTCTACATCATAATCTCCAACTAAATTAATTGTTTCATCAGTATGGATTGCTTGAACAATTCTTTTAGTTGCTTTGCTTATATCTTTAAATTTATCAGGAGAGGGTAAACTTTTTAGTGTTGTAAATTCATCATCTTTAATTCTGTTTTGTAGAATCTGTTCTATATCTTCAATTTTTAATATATTAATCATTTGAGAATTATATCTTTTTTAAATTATTTCATAGTTAAGAATCTAGAACAAAATTATAAATTATTTCAGCGAAAACTTAAACATCTTTTCCATACTTATTGCTTCATCTCTTCCATAAACAATAATTTCTTTATCCGTAACTACCTCTTTCTTAGAAATTTGATTTGGATATTTCACAAATGAAAGAATATGTTTAATACAATTGATTCTGGCTCTTTTTTTATTATCACTTTTTACAATTGTCCATGGAGCTGCATCTGTGTGTGTTGCACTTAACATCATAAATTTAGCGAGTGTATATTCATCCCATAAATTCTGGGACTCTTTATCTACAGGTGAAAGTTTATATTGTTTTAGAGGATCAGTTTCTCTGGCTTTAAATCTTCTTGCTTGTTCGTCTTTTGATACAGAAAAATAAAATTTAAATATTTGAATCCCCTCATCAACAATCATTTGCTCAAATTCAGGTGCATCTTTTAAGAACTTATGATGTTGTCTTTCTGTACAAAATCCCATAACTGGTTCAACCATTGATCGGTTATACCAAGATCTATCAAATAAAACCATTTCACCTGCAGATGGTAAATGTTTTGCATATCTTTGAAAATACCATTGTGAAGTTTCTTTATCACTTGGTTTTTCTAAAGCAACTATTCTAGCACCCCTAGGGTTTAGATGTTCAGTAATTCTTTTTATCGTACCACCCTTACCAGCAGCATCACGCCCTTCAAATATCATTAAAATTTTAAGACCTTTATCTTTAACATGATTTTGAAATTTTAGTAACTCTACTTGTAGTTTAGATAATTCTTTTTCATATTCAAGTGTTTCTTTTTTTATCCATACTTGAACTTTATCTGCGTTTTTATTTTGAATCTCTTTTGTACTTATTTCATCAATTGTTTTCATAAATATCCTTTTATATTTTAACTTATAAATTTACCATTACTTGCTCTTTGCGCATCCATAATTTCGATCTCTCTTGCACCTGATATAACAATTTCAGGATCGAGCATAAAACTTAAATTGTTATCTCTATCATCATAATTTACTGAATTCAAAATTACTTTTAAAGATTCTACCCTAGCTTTATGTTTATCGTTAGAGCGTACTATTGTCCAAGGGGCATTATGAGAATGAGTTTGTTTAATCATATTATATTTTGTATTTGTAAAATCATCCCATCTTTCTTGTGCTTGCATATCAATCTCACTTAATTTCCACTGTCTTAGAGGATCATTTTTACGTCTCTCAAATCTTCTGGCTTGTTCTTCTTTTGTAACACTGTAATATAGTTTCACCAAAATTGTACCTTGACGAGTCAGATCATTTTCAAAGCCAGTTACACTTTTCATAAAATCTTCATATTCTTTTTTTGTACAAAAATCAAAAACTGATTCTACCATAGCTCGGTTATACCAAGACCTATCAAATAACACTATCTCTCCACCTCGTGGAAAATGTTGAATATATTTTTGATAAAACCACTGAGTTTTTTGCTCTTGTGTTGGTTTCCCTAATGCCACTACTCGATAATGTTTTTCATCCATATATCGAGTTACTCTTCTTATTGTTCCGCCTTTACCTGCAGCATCTCGTCCTTCAAAAAGTATAATCATCTTTTGATCATTATTCTCTAAGTATTGTTGTAATTTAATCAGTTCTGCTTGAAAAGGTTTTAATTCTTTTTCTTCGTTTCTTTTATTTGTTGCTTTATTTTCTAAAATTTTATCAGATTTCGAAGTTTTATATGTAGCTATTAGTTCTGCTAATGAGATCATATTACCATCTATTTCATATTCTTTTTCCACTTATATTTCCTTATCTATAACTTAAGAGTTAAATTTATGCATATAGTATACTCCTTATTATATAAAGAGACAAGACAATAAAAAGGACAATATAAGTGTAGTTGTATAAAGTATTGATAACATCTAGTAAGATTTATTGAAACTATTTATGTAAAATATATATCACCTATTAATTAAGTTTTTTTTAGATAAAATAATCGATAAAATGAAATATAAATTTAGGATTAGTTAAATGGAAAAAGCAAAATATATTTGGATGGATGGAAAGCTTACACCTTGGGATGAAGCACAAGTTCATGTTCTAACACATACTCTTCACTATGGAAATGGTGCAATTGAAGGTACAAAAGCATACAAAACTGTAGATGGAAGATGTGCTATCTTTAAATTAAATGAACATACACAAAGACTTTTAGATTCATCTAAAATGACACTAATGGATGTTCCTTATACTCTTCAAGAATTAAATGATGCTCAAGTTAAACTACTTCAAGAAAATGAATTATTTGAAGGTGCTTATATTAGACCTCTTGTATATTTAGGATATGGAGTAATGGGACTTTATCATAAAGAAGCTCCTGTTAATGTATCTATTTCTGCCTGGAAATGGGGAGCATATTTAGGTGAGGATGGTTTAAAAAATGGTATTAGACTAAAAATATCTTCAATGACTAGAGGTGGAAACACTTCAGGAATGGGTAAAGCAAAAGCTGTAGCAAACTACTTAAATTCACAAATGGCAAAATATGAAGCGGTAGAGGCTGGATATGATGAAGCTCTTATGAGAGATGATCAAGGTTATATTGCTGAAGCTAGTGGAGCTTGTTTTTTCATGGTTGAAGATGGTAAATTAATCACTCCTCCAAATGACAACTCTTTAAAATCAATTACACAAGCCACTGTAATTGAATTAGCTAAAGATATGGGTATAGAAGTTGAAAGAAGAAAAATAACTAGAGAAGAAGTTTATATTTGTAGTGAATGTTTCTTAACAGGAACAGCTGCAGAAGTTACACCTATTAGAGATGTAGATGCTAGAAAAATAGGTTCTGGTAGTAGAGGACCAATCACTGAAAAACTTCAATCAGCATATTTTGATGTAGTAGCTGGAAAAAATGAGAAATATATAAAAGATTTAACATATATTAACTAAACAAGATACTTAAGACAAAACAAAGTGCAATAATATATTATTGCACTTAATTAATAAGAAAAGGAATAAAATGCCAATAGATAACGACTATTTTAAAAATAGACAACAAGAGAAAAAAGGTTCAAATAACCAATCAAACAATAATGGTGGTGGAGGAAACGGTGGTGGATTCGAACCACCATTTCAAGCACCTGAATTATTTAAAAACTTTAATAAACAATCAGGGATTATTTATGCAGTTATAATTATTGCAATAGCTATATTTATGACAAAACCATATGTAATAGTTAACTCTGGTGAAGTTGGTATTAAAGTAACTACAGGTAAATATGAGACTGAACCATTACAACCAGGATTTCACCTTTTTATTCCAATGGTACAAAAAGTTATTACTGTTGATACTAAAGTTAGACTGATTAACTACAAATCACTTGAAGATATGAGTGGTATGGGTGCTGGTATTAAAATCAACCCTGCTATTAATATTCTTGATGCTAGAGGATTACCTGTTTCTATTGAATTAACAGTACAGTATAAACTTTTACCACATGGAGCACCTACTACAATTGCTACTTGGGGACTTTCATGGGAAGATAAAATCGTAAATCCTGTTGTTAGAAATATAGTGAGAAATGTTGTTGGTGGATTTAACGCTGAGGCATTACCTACAAAAAGAACTGAAATAGCTGTTATGATTGAAAATGGTATTAGAACTGAAATTGAAGCTTTAGAAGGAAAACCTGTATCTATTGAATCTGTTCAATTAAGAGAAATTGTACTTCCTACAAAAATTAAAGAACAAATCGAAAGAGTACAAATTGCTAATCAAGAATCAGAAAGAGTTAAATACGAAGTTTTAAGAACAAAACAAGAAGCTGAAAAAAGAGCAGCTAAAGCTACTGGTGATGCAGAAGCAAACAGAATTGAAGCACAAGGTCGTGCAGATGCAGTTACAATTGAAGCGAATGCACAAGCAAAAGCAAATAAACTAGTAGCACAATCATTAACACCTAAACTTTTACAATTAGAACAAATTAAAGTACAAGGTAAATTTAACGAAGCACTTAGCGTTAATAAAGATGCTAAAATATTCTTAACACCTGGTGGATCTACTCCAAATATCTGGGTAGATACAAAAAACAAATCAAGAGATTCATCAATCAGATAATTTAAAGGGAATTAATTCCCTTTATCTGCTTGTAATACATATGCAAAAAGTCAAATATATAATCATCTTTACACTTGTTTTAGCTCTTGGAATGGTATATATTCAATTGGCGGACTACCAAAATATAACATCTACATTATTAGAAGATAATAGTGATAGTAAAAATAATACAATTCAATTAAAAAATAAAATCAATAGTTTAGAAACACAAAATCAACAATTACAAAATACTATCATCTCTCTAGAAGAAAAACTATCATTAGCACAAATACAACTTATGAATCAACAATTCATAGAAAATAATAATACAATTAACATACCAATGGATATACAACCATTAAATAAAGAACAAAATCAAACTACTCCAGAACTTGATCTAACACCAGACATTACAATAGATGATGAAAATGAAGTTACTGGTTTTGGACTTGAATATACTCAAAAATTTTAAAGGTAACTCATATGAATAACATAATCAATAAAGTAGACTTCGATAAACAAGATGGACTTATACCTGTAATCACTCAAGACCATGAAACAAATGAAGTTTTGATGTTAGCTTACATGAATAAAGAAGCATTAGAATTAACACTTACAACAAATTTTGCGCACTATTTTAGTAGAAGTAAACAAAGAATTTGGAAAAAAGGTGAAAGTTCAAATCATACTCAAGAAGTACAATCTATCAATATAGATTGTGATAATGATACTTTACTTTTAAAAATCATTCAAAATGGTGTTGCTTGTCACACTGGGCGAAAAAGTTGTTTTTTTACTGATTTAAAAACAGATACAATCGCAAGTGAAGTTGAGATTGATACAACATCAGCTTATGGGGTAATTGATACTTTATATCATACTATTCAAGATAAAAAGAATGACGATCCACAAAAGTCTTACACTGCAAAATTATTACAAGGTAAAGAAAATTCAATGCTTAAAAAAATTGTAGAAGAAGCGGGAGAGTTTACATTTGCAGTGAAAGATAATGACATAGAAGAAGTTATCTATGAAGGTGCGGATTTAATGTACCATTGTTTAGTAGCCCTTGCTTCTAAAAATGTTTCACCAGATAGAATTAAACAGGAACTGTCTAGAAGATTTGGATTGAGTGGAATTGAAGAAAAGAACTCAAGAACAGAAGACTAAACAAAGTTACTTTTTTACACACTCACTGGTATTAGTTAATATATTAAGCCTATAAGTGTTTAAATTTGTAACATTTATCCCCTCCCTTAAATTAATATAATTAATTTTATTAATATTATAATTTTATACAGAGTAATCCAAGAAAAATTTTGATATACTAATACTAACGAAAGATGATTCTAGTTACATCTTAATATTTGTTTTATTTTAATAATACTTCGAATAAAAGACAACTTTATATTAGATTTTCAACCACCTTATACGTAAGGTGTATTCAAACAAAAAGGAATTTGCATGGCAGATTTAGTAAACGGAACAGTTAAATGGTTCAACAGTGAAAAAGGTTATGGTTTTATCGAGCAAGAAAATGGTGGAAAAGATGTATTCGTACACTTCAGACAAATTAATGCAGCAAATAGTTATGATAGAGCAACTTTAAACGAAGGTCAAAAAGTGACTTACGAAGTTGGTGAAGGTCAAAAAGGTCCTCAAGCAGAAAACGTTACAGGACTGTAACAAACAATATATCTCGAGCATAATCTTGCTCGAAATATCTTAGAAATATTACATTTCTATTACGAAAAAAATCCCATTTTTTTATCTTTATCAAACATACTTTTTTCTTCTTTATCAATTTCTTCAATAAAGTCTTCAGTTTTAAACGATGGTGTGTCCTCAATGGCTAACTTATAAGCTGTATTTTTAATAACTAATTCAATTTGTCCACCAGTTAATTTTGCAATTGTTAGTTTATCAATATCGAAATTATCATCAAACGGTAAAGCTTCTGGTAATAATTTTTTCCATAAAAGTTTTCTTTGATTTTCATCTGGTTTTAAAAACTCTATTTTATAATTAAATCTTCGTGAAAATGCCTTGTCAATACTGTCAAGTAAATTTGTAGTTGCAATTAAAATACCATCAAAGTTTTCAATCTGCTCAAGAAAAATATTTTGCATTTGATTATGCATTTTATCACTACCACTGATTTGACCACTAACTCTATTACTTAAAAACTGATCTGCTTCATTTAATAACAAAATTGGTTGTGATTTTGTTTTAATACAAAGATCTTTATATTCATCAAAAATCTTTCTAACATTTTTTTCACTCTCTCCGACATACATTGATAATATTTTACTACAATCAAAACTTAACACTTGACGTTTTAGTGATTTTGCTAAAGCTAACGCTGTAATTGTTTTTCCAGTACCTGCTGCACCATAAAATATAATACGTGCATCAATTCCTTTTTTCTTATCTTTGATACCCCATTTTTTTAATCTATCTACAACTTTTTTATCAACTTGCAGTAATAATGAATCAAGAGTTTTTTTTGTTTTTTCATTTAATACAACATCATCCATTGATTTTTTTGGTTCAATGAGTTCAAACATCTCTTGTTCTGATATCAACATATCTAATTTTATTTTTCTTTGTCTTGTTTGTTTTTTAATAGGATGAGATATCTTATACAAAATTTGCTCTGGTATATAAAAATTTCTATTTATACCACCAAAAGGTGTAAGCATCTCATCATAGTCAATCAAATTATTGGAAATTAAATTGGCACTCTCTTCTAACAGACTTCTATATTTTATTTTTTCATAATCATCAGAAGAAACTAATGCAATTAATGAATTCATATCTCTAATTGATTCATCACTTCCTCCATACTCTTCTTTTAAGAGAGCAAGAAATATCATTTGCTCTTGATCATTAAGTTCATTCTCTTTAAAAAAATCTTCCAGCATAATTGTTGTTGTTGTAGTTTCAACTCTTTCTTTAATTCTATTTTCAAGTAATAAAAGTTTACTTCTTAATCTATTTGCATTTGGAGAGTTTTCATCAAAATTATGTTTAATAATATTTAACTGTTGAGCTAAATCTATTTTAAAAAACTGGTCTTGTAAATATTCTAAGTGATCACTATATTCTTTTACTTCTGGTAAGATTAAATCTAGTGATCCTACTTCTAATAACTTTAAAAATGAACTACTTAATTTTATCGGTGTATTTATTAACTCAAGTTGAGAAAGTTCACTTATTTTAGTAGGAGAAAAATTACTTTGTACAATCCAACCTAACTCTAAAAGGTTTTTTAAAACATGTATTTTATTTAAGTGCTCGTATATTTTCAAATCATAAAATTCTGATAAAACATCAATAACCAATAAATTGTCAATAGCTAAAATATATTGTTTTGTTAAATATTGTAAAATTTTCACTTCTTCTACATTACATTTAAGATGTGTATAAATATCAAGTTTTTCTACATTTTTTGATTCTATAAATTGAATTACATTTTTCATTATTTCCCTTTAAACCATAATAAACAATATTTAATATCATCATTTATTTGATTTTTCAAATCTTCAAACTTTTCAAACTTCTTATTGTCTCTGACTTTTTCAAGAAATTCTACACTTATATTTTTTGGAACATCTTGATTAAATTCGTTGTCTAATATATGAGTTTCGACAGCAAATTTTCCGTCAGTTGTAACTCTATGGCCAATGAAAGTAACTGAATTATAAACAGTTTCATTTAATTGTGTTTTAGTAACATATATACCCTCTTGAGGTATTAAGAAGTCAGTAACATTTATGTTAATAGTAGCAACAAATTGTTTTTTACCAAGTCCTTGTCCTTTAATAGCAAGGCCAGTTAACTGATAATTATAACCCAATAAATTATTGGCAGTTTTTATATTTCCATCTCTTAAATATGATCGTATGATACGAGAGTGTACTGCTATATTATCTATCTTATATTCATCTACAATTTCAACTTTTCCATCAAAGAGTTCTGTCAAATTCTCACTATTGTAAGCAGCTTGATTTCCAAAATGAAAATCATAACCAACTACTATTTTTTTTAAATTTGGAAATTCCTCTTTGAGTAGTTTGATAAATTGTTTTCCACTAAGGTGTTTTATATTTTCTAATGGATAAAAATATATTGGATATTTGGTATGCTTTTTTCGATATCTAAAAGGTGTAATATTTGCATAATTAGTTTGTATAACAATGATACCGCCATTTTCATCTAACTTATCAAATAACTGTTGATGTGCTAAATGCATACCATCAAAACCGCCAATTGAAATACTAGTAATTGTATCTTTTTCTATAACTATTCCTTTTAAAGTAATTTGGTATAATATCTAAAAAAAATTAAGGATTATATTATTAACTGTAAAATAAATATATATCAAATAGTTAAAAAATCAAATGACAATTTTGAACCACTTGTACAAGAATTTATAAAGATGTCTAGTAGATGGGCAAAAGTAGAAGTACACAGCTTGTTTAATAAACAAATTTCCAAAGCTCAAACACTAGGTGAAAAAGAATCTCAACAAGCATATAATGAGCTTTATGAACCTAAATTATCTACTGGTTATAACATAGCCTTAGATGTATTAGGTCAAAAACTTGATAGTTTTAAATTTAGTAAGTTATTAGAAGACAAAATTACAATTAACTTTTTTATAGGTGGGGCATACGGTTTTGATCGATCTTTTTTATCTAAATGTGACAAATGTATCTCATTAAGCGAATTAACTTATGCACACAAAATTGCAAATATAGTTTTGTGTGAGCAAATATTCAGATCTTTATGTATATTAAATAACCATCCTTATCATAAATAATTTAGTTAAAACTAGATATACTCCTCCTATTATAAAAATAGGAATAAAAATTGGCTTCAAGTAAACAAATCGAAGAATTAGAAACTATGTTACACCAAAGACAAATTACAATAGAAAGTAATATTACTGATGGCATTGATAATATTTCAAAGCTTAATAATTTAGATTGTAAAGATGAGTTAGATTTTGCAGAAGCTAGTAGTGATAGCTTCACATCAGGTCTCATAATAACTCAACAAAAACAAGAGCTAAAAGAGATCAAAGAAGCTTTAGAAAGTATTAAAAATGGTACTTATGGAGTTTGTGAGATGTGTGATGAGCAAATTGCAATTGGACGATTAAAAGCAAAACCATTTGCTAAATTTTGTACTGATTGTAGAGAGATTCACGAAAACAACAATAACTAAAGTTATAAGGATTAAAATATGGGATTAAAAAAATATATTATAGGTTCATTGCTATTGGCAATTGCTGTATGTGGGTATACATTTAGTATTGCACCAGGTGATTTTAAAATTCAAGTTGCAGAATTTACAATAATGCTACCAATTGCAGTATGGGTTGCTTTACCTATGCTTGTTTTACTTATATTAACAGTAATCCATATTATGTTCTATGGTTTAAAAAACTATTTTAGCCTTAAAGCAGTAACAAAAGATTCACAATCTGTAATTTCACTTATTAATAAAAGGTTACTAAACGAAACAGCGACTGAAACTTTTAAAAATAAAAATATTCAAGAAATTGCTGCAATTATTAAACAATTAGAGATTAATGCTGTAGATAGTGATTTCAGTGTAGAGAATTCAGATATATCAAAAACAGTAGATCAAACATTTGTAATTAAATCTGGAAAATATATCCCTAGCAAAGAGTTAAAATTAGACGATAACAATCCATTAATGGTTGATAATACTAAAAATAGAATAACTTTAGATGATAACTATGCCTTAGAAGTAGTTAAAAGTCCAGAGAAATATACTCAAGAAATTATTAAATATGCATTTTTAAAAGTAGTAGAATCAAAATCTATGACATCTATTAAAAAAGTAATTACTGAGTTAACATTTGATAATACTATGGCAAAAGCATTATTAAAAAAAGATTGTACAGAGAATCCTGAATTTGCAATGACAAATGATCTTATTTTAACAGTTCTAAAAAAAGTTAAACTGTCAAATGAAGAATTAATCGAAATTATTAAAGATTATAAAAAATCTATGTCACCTGACCAATTAATTAAGTTATTTGAAGATTTAATTCAAGAAAAAGAAGAATACACTACTGCATATTTATATGTTTTAGCAGAATTTGAAATGGTTGATGAGATGAGAGATATCTTAGTGAACAGTGCAACGAATGAATATGTAGCATTTAAAGCTTTAGTTGATTTAAAAGATGCTGGAAAACACATATACTCAGTAGACGCATTAAGTTATAAATAAACTAAATAATATATGAATAAACTTATAGACTTTTCAAAACCTGTAATAGCATTAGCTCCACTTGCAGGATATACAGATCTACCTTTTAGATCTGTTGTAAAAAATTTTGGTGTTGATTATACTGTTAGTGAGATGATTAGCTCAAATGCTCTAGCATACAATAGTGAAAAAACTATAAAAATGCTAGAGAAATCACCAAATGAAGACCCTTTCTTTATACAACTTGCAGGTAATAAAACAGAAATACTAATCGCAGCAATAGAAAAAATAAATGCTATTGATGGAATTGCGGGTATTGATCTAAACTGTGGTTGTCCTGCACCTAAAGTATTTAACCATGGAAGTGGTTCGAATCTTTTAGGTGATTTACCTCGATTACAAGAGATGCTTAGAACTATTAAAAAATACTCAAATAAACAATACACAACATGTAAAGTAAGAATAGGTGTAGATGAAAAAATACCTGTTGATATTGCTAAAGCAATTGAAGATTGTGGTATTGATTTTATTGCTGTTCATGGTAGAACAAAAAAAGGTGCATATAAAGCTGCTGTTGATTATGATGCCATTGCAGCTATTAAACAAACAGTAAGTATTCCAGTAATTGCAAATGGTGATATCACAGATCTTGCAAAAGCAAAATATGTATTAGAACATACTAAAGCAGATGGAATTATGATCGGTAGAGGTGCTATTGGTAAACCATGGGTATTTCACCAAATTGCATCTGAAAATGATGAAATTTCAAATGAGTTAAAAAAAGAGATTATTATTGAACATTTAACTAAGATGGTAGCTCATTATAATGACTATGGAGTAGTTATGTTTAGAAAACATCTTCATACATATTCTAAAGGATATGATGGGGCAAATAACTTTAGAGATAAGGTTAATCATATTACTGATCCAAAAGAGATGTTAGAACTTATAAATCTATTTTTTTAACTTCTCGTCCATCTAAATAATCATTAACCGCTTCGAATAATTCATTTATATCAAGTGGTTTTTGAATATATCTATATACTCCAATCTCATTGGCTTGCATAAAATAATCGTATTCACCATGTGCTGTTGTAATAATACAAGGGATATTTTCACCTAAATTTTTAATTTGTTGAAACATTTCCAACCCATCCATAATAGGCATTTTAATATCTGATATAATAAAGTCAATATTGTCTTTATTTTCTTTAAATAAATCTAAACCCTCTTGTCCATTAGAAGCTACTATAATGCTTGCGAAAACTTTTTTTAGTATCTTTCCAAAGTTTTCTTGTATCTCTTTATCATCCTCTACGTAAAGTATATTTAGAGTCTTTAATTTTAGGATATCTTTTTGATTCATATTTTTCCTTAGGCAAAAAAAAAGCCAAGCATAAATGCTTGGCTTTTTTAATCAATTGTATTGATTACCCTAAAAATGGGTTTGCATATAATGCAATTAAAGCAATAACAAGTGTATAAATAACTTGAGCTTCGATCATCGCTAAAGCAATGAACATTGTAGTCATAAGTTTTCCACCCATACCTGGATTTCTAGCTGTACCAGCAATAGTTGCAGCAGCAGTATTACCCATACCAACAGCACCACCAAGTGCAGCAAGACCTAGACCAACACCAGCAGCAAGTACTGAGTAAGCTTTTAAAGTTTCGTTAGCAACATTTGCATCAGATGCAAAAGCAGCAGTTGCCATAGCAACCATTAAGATTAAAATTTTGTTCATTGTAGAACCCTTGTAATAATTTATTTTTTTAAAAGTCTGTTCGGATAGCGTAAACACTTAATAAATTAAATGCCAATACAAACATAAATGCCTATATTTCCCTACTAAATACTTCTAATTGTGAGTATTATATATAAATACATATTAAATGTCAAAAGAATTAGTAATAATTTGAGCTATTTCTTCAACATTTTTCTCTAGTGAGTGATTTCGTGCAATTTCTTGATTTTCTTTTTGAATTTTTTTCAATTCGTCTTTATTAATTAGTAAAGAATCTACTTTAAAAGAAACACTTCTATCTTCACCACTTTGAATTAAAGAGAAAGTGTCTATAATTTCTGAGGCATGATTACTTTCCATTAAAAACACTGCGTTTCTATAATACATAGCCTTTAAAACATCTAATGAAAAATATTTTTGCTGTGTAGGTAGTATAAAAATATCAGCAGCTATAAATAGTTCATCGAGATTTTCATAATCTTCTAATAATATATAATTAAATTTTACTTCAGATCTTTCCATTTGCAGTTTTAAAGGCATAATTTGTTTTGAACCAGATTCAATAATAAGAGTGAAGTTATCTTTGTACATTCTTGATATAATATCAAAAACTGTATCTAATCCATTTTTAGATAAATCTCTTCCTCTGAAAAATAAAATTTTTGAATCTTTTTTTATATACTTTGAAAAAAGGAAAAATATGAAACAAAAAATGAAGCAATTAATCACTGAATTAACGCATCATGTCGACCCATAAAATAACCTACTGACACTGGGTTGTCACTGGTAGTGTTTATGATGTTTTTACAGGTTGAAGCAGCCTGTTTAAATGGATAAAACAACTACCAAGGTACAAAAAATGAATACTTCAACGACAGCAACTAAAATGCAAACAATCATGACTAAGCCTATCCAGGTCGTCTCTTTAAGCAAAAAAGCCACTTTAAGTACAATCACCGAAGATATTGGCAACCACCCTGAAACGGTGATGAATGACGTTGCAAACAGTGGCCTTGAACCAGATGGGCCGATGATTTTTGTTTACCGCAATTGTACCGAAGATATGTCCGCACCCTTTGATCTTGAAATGACCCAGCCAGTCAAAAGCATTGAAGGCTATGGGGGAAAACTCACTGCGACCACACTTGAGCCGGTGAACTGCCTGGAGCGAACCTTCAAAGGTAGCCTTAAGAATATGGGGGATAAAGGATATATGCCTTTTATTTCAGACCTTCAAGCACAAGGTTTCCAAATGACGGATCAATGCCGGGAAATTTATACCCAATATGAGTCTTATGAGTCCGAGAACAATATTGTTGAGATTCAAATGGTCGTAGCATAAATTTTAAGGCGGGCAAGGAAGCCTGCTTTATTGACTAACTTGGCTCAACTTAAATAAGGTTGAGTATTTATTGATAAATAACGTCTGCTCGCATTGATGCGATGATCGCCAGTAGACGATTCCGACTTGATATCGAAACCCCTGCGGTATCTAAAGCCCGGATCATCGCATCTGCAATGGCATTAAAATCTGACTCTGAAATGTTCATTCCTTGGTGAACCGGAATCATTTCATCACCCGTATAGACGCATGGCCCACCGGATAGTAAACAGAGATGCTCTATTTGCTTTTCCCGAAATCGATCCAGGTTAGTGTCTTCAAAATGATGAAGTACTTGTTCAGTTTCACCAATTTCATATATAAAAATATCAACAATTTTTGTAATACCCGATTTGCCACCTAGAGCAAGATACAGACTATCATCTTTTGTTGTTATCGACTGGCAA
>ENA-ORXI01001361-ORXI01001361.1-sediment-metagenome-genome-assembly--contig:-NODE-1361-length-19040-cov-4.732848_pt1 | contig 19040 bp, 8 predicted proteins | sample MGYA00237861_ERZ511468 | MGnify/ENA primary metagenome ERZ511468 (study PRJEB26299, sample SAMN06266213) | sediment metagenome | isolation source: Hudson Canyon methane seep mesocosm | place: USA:Hudson...
ACACACTATAATGCATTTAATGCTAATATGGCTGTAAATGAATCCTTCTTAGATACATCACAATTAAGAAGTTCAGCGGTATCACATGCTAAGTTATTAGGATATACTCCAAGATCATATAGTTCATCTACAGTAAGAGCTGATATATCTGGTATTGATAACAAAACTGTATTAGAACGTGGATCTACATTTTCCTCTATATCAAACGATAATATACCTGTTACTTTTGTAGTAAAAACTCCAGTAGAAAAGGTCAACTCTGTATACCAAGATGTTACATTAGTAGAAGGTAAACTAGTAGAAGATGAATATCGTTACAATGTAGAGGATAATGAACCTTTCTATCTATCTAATAAAAATTGTAATATCTCAACATTAGTAGTAACTGTATTAAAACCTACTGTAACTAATGTTGATGGTGGACAATCAAAACTGTATATACCTATTAAATCAATATCAGATGTTCTTACAATATCTAATCTATACTGGACACAAGAAAATAAGAATGGTTTATATTCTGTGTATTTCGGTGATGGTATAATAGGGGATAAATTAGAAAATGGTGATATTGTAAGCTTATCATATATTGCTGGTTCAAATATAGATCCTTCAATATATGATAATATATCAAATATATATGATGAGTCCTCTGTATATTCTATTAACCTATTCGGACAACAAACATCAGGTGGTGATACTAAAGAATCAATAGAATCTATTAAATTCAATTCACCTCTTGGTTATGTTGCACAAAATAGAGCAGTTACTACAGATGATTATATTGCACTTATAAGAAAGGAAAAATCAGGAATAAAATCTATTAAGGTGTGGGGTGGTGAAACAGAAATACCACCATCACCAGGAAATGTGTTTATATCCATAGTACCGGAAACGGGTGATGTATTAAGTTTATCTGATAAACATGATATTCAAACCTATATTTCGAAAAAGAATATTATTGGAATAAATACTATTATCAAAGATCCTGTTTATATTAATATGCATCTGGATATAAAATATGATATGACACCGTATGCTGCACAGTCACATGGTCAACTCTCTGAGTTAATTAAGGGGGCTGTTTTAGAATACAATAATAATGTATTAAAATCATTTGAAGGTATCTTTCGCAAATCAGCTCTTCTATCTATAATTGATAAGGTAAGTCCTTCTATATTAAGTTCTTATGTAACATCTAAAATAGCTAAAGATATTAATATTGTAGATTCTATATCAAGCCAATCCTCGAAAGTTTTAGAGAAGTATTATGAGGGTGGTGATAATGCAGAATGGAATCATATAGAAAACACTAGAAAACAATCATGGGCTTTTGATGTAGAATTTACAGATCAGATAGTATCTAACCCTAATATAACTAATATTATATCATCTTCTATATTCAATTATAATAATATGGAATGTATGTTTTTAGATAAGTATTCTACTCTTAATAATCAAAGAGATATTAATATTGTACAGGCCTCAAACAATGATTTTATTGTTGAACGGAATGTAGGTGTAGTAGATTCATTGGGGGGTATTATTCATATTAATAGTTTAACATTATCATTAACTGAACTTATTGATGAGTTTAGAGATAAGATTATAGAGTTTAAAGTTATACCCAGAAATGTTGATGTACATCCAAAATTTAATAATATATTAAGTATAAAGGCATCAGATATTAATGTATATACTATAGTCAAATAGAGAATAATTATGAGTTTAGGTCGAAAATATAATAAAAAAATACCTAATGCATCTGAGATATTACCAGATCATCTATCTGTTAATAATGAGGATTATATATCCTTTTTAAATGGATATACTGGTTTTTTAGAAAGTCATTCAAAACTAGTAGAATATTTACACATCATTGATAATAAAGATATTGATATATCTGGTATACATAATCATCTAAAAACTAATGTTGGGTTGTCTATACCAGATACATATACAGCTTCAAAAGAACAATTATATAAAGAATTGAATGAACTTTACAGAACGTCAGGAACCACGGAATCACTTAAACTATTCTTTAAGATATTTTATGAATCACCTAATATAGAGGTGCATTATCCAGGGGAATCATGTTTAACGGCATCACCTGATGTATCGGTTCAAGGTCACTTAAATAATGCTAATATTAAGATACAAGATTCTTTCTTCTATCAAATTTATTCATATATGATACTTAATGTGAATATAAATAGAAGAGAATGGAATAGTATGTTTCAGAAATCACAACACCCTGCAGGGTATGTTATATTTTCTGAAATAGTGTATTCTACTATAGCAGATCATCCTGTGTTCTCTGATCTAACTGCTAATAATACATGCATGGAACGGACAGAAAGTCAAATATGTTCTATGATAATCAAAGACTTAATAACATTTGATACCTCTTCTATTACCTCATATGCTAAAGAGTCATTAATGGAGAGGATATTATTATTCTTCTCTAAATTAGACCGCCCTTTTGGGATGAATGCATGGTTTGATGAATATAAGTTTTTATTAATCTCATCCTCTGGTGCTTGGAACCAATATACAATTAACGATGTGTCAACATTTTCTATTCCTGGTAACATTGAAGCATCTTTAAATGATTTAGGTCTTACGTGAAATAATTAATATAAATATATTAAACGCACTCAGTTTAAATAAAGAATAACATACAATAAGGTTTATTACATATGACAGCTATAATAACAAGTAAATTTAGAATATCAGCGGCTAAGTTTATCAAAGAGAAAATAAAAGAAGATCCTTATTTTATGTTTCTTGGAAGAAATCAAGCATGGCATAATGAGGACATTAGTTTAGCTAATGTTGATAATACAGTAGTAGAAGCTACAGACGATAATATTCAAGTTACTCATTATGATGCATATCAGAATATGCAACTAATTAAAAAGATCAACTCTAATCAGGTTGAATTATGTACATCTCGAAGCACATGGATATCAGGAACACAATATAGAGCCTGGGATCCTAAACATACGGATTTAAATCATAATTCATTTGACTCCCCCTTGTCTGATAGAGTAACAGTAGGGCGTGATGTATTTTTATGTCTTTATGCTCCTGTAGATACAGTAACACACAATCAGACTGATTCAACAATAACTTCAATTTCAACAGTTCAATCAACAGTTGCTCCTACAATACAAACCGAAATAGGAAAAGTAGAGAAGACTTCTGATAATTATATATGGAAGTATCTATATACAATTTCTGATGAAATGAATTCTGGTTTCACTACAGATTCTTTTATGCCAGTTTCTAACCCAGATCCTGCATCTACTGATGCACGTGATGTAAATCAAAGTGAAGTACAAAATACTGCCTCCTTAGGTAAAGTATATACTGTCTCTATTGCATTCGGTGGCAAATATCCAGGAAATGAAAAACCTGTAGTACAGGTTATAGGAGACGGTAATTTAGCACAATATGCAGATAATATTATTCCACCTGAAAATATTGATATGGTTTCTTGGACTGACTCAGAGGGAGTTTCATGGAGTTTCATTAAAGAGATTAGGTTGCATGATATAAGTACAACAGCAGAACAGCTTAATGGTATTACTACCCAACCCTTAATTGATGCATGGAATCAAGCATCAATTGTATTTACATCTACAGCCTCAGAGAGTACTTCTGCAGTAGCCTCTTTAGTATTACCTAATACAGGTGGTTTTGGTAAATCTGCTCAGTATGATCTTAATGCACACAATTTAGGTGTTAATTGTAAATTTGATTTTGACCCTGCACAGTTTGTAACATCACCAATGTTTAGAGAAATTGGTGTTATCACTTCTGTTGAAAAGCAGACAGTAGGCACAGGTGAATCCCCACTATACGCCTCAGCAGACCCGACTTCTACATTAAAGAAACTTGTTTTAAATGATCCATTAAATGACAATAATGTAGCAGCTCTTTTTGGGTCAGATGTTAAAATTAAAATGCAAACCGCAGCTGGGATGGTCTCTGCACATTTAGATTATGTTCAAGGAAATAGTATATATTATCATCAAGATGAATCTACAGGTTTCTTAGACTTTAAAGTATCAGGAAGTGTAGTTACGGAGTCTGAAACAAATGGTCAACCGACAGGCACAGCAGAAGTTATATCAGTAGATAGTCCTGATATTAAAAGATTCTCTGGGGACATTATATATCTAGAAAAACGGAGAAAGGTCCTCAGATCAGATGATCAAATTGAAAATATTAAATTAATAATAGAACTATAATAGGAATATAATCCATGCCAACTTCAACTTCAACTTATAATAATAAACCTTATTATGATGATATTCATGTTAAAGATGCTAACGGTCTGTCACCTGCTGAGAAGTTTCAACGTATTCTCTTTAAGCCAGGTGTGGCAGTTCAAGCAAGAGAATTAACTCAAATACAGTCATTATTGCAACAACAAATTTCTAATATTGGTGACCATTTCTTTAAAGAGGGTTCATTAATTGTACCAGGAAATATAACTCATAATTCAACGTTAGATTATATTAAAGTTGCTCATGATGATGATAAAGATGACTCTTTCTATACTGATCTTATTAATCATACTATATTCGAAGATGATGGTACTGAAATAAAATCACCCATTAAAGCTTCGATTAAAAAAGTTGAAAAAGTTGAAGGTATATGGGTTTTTTATATAAATTATACATCCTCTAATCCAGATCCAGCGCGTGAATCCTCCTCCTTCTTTGTTCAAGGAGATACCTTTAAGATTCTTGATTATGTAAACAATACGGATATCTTAACAGTAGACTCTAATAATATAGATCTTGCAACAGGAAGTGCATTAAAAGCGGCAGCCACAACAATATCTTCTGGTATATTTTATATTAATAAGCTTTTTGTTGTAGTACCTGAACAGACTATTATGTCTGTTCATACAGGTGTAGTTGATAAGAATCACCTGAATTTTTCGGTAGGATTAAAGATAACCGAAGAATTTGTTACCGCGGCTGTGGATCATTCTCTGCATGATAATTCTTTAGGTACTAATAATACTAGAGCGCCAGGTGCCGATCGCCTTCATGTAAAAGCTGCATTAGAATCTACTGGAATTGTAGATTCTTCATCTGATATTATTATACCAGATTCTAATTATATAGAATTGCTTAGAATATCAAAAGGTACAATAATTAAGAAAGTTGATAAAACTTCATACAATTTATTGGCAGATGAATTAGCTAGAAGAACATCTGATGAGTCTGGGGATTATACTATTGCACCCTTTACTCTAGATATTTTAGACTCAGTGTTTACTCCGGAAATTGATGATGTGGAATATTTCCCTGCAGTAGTAGGAAAATCAAAAGCATATGTAAAAGGTTACGAGATTGAAACTATAGCTCCTACTGATATTAAGATTCCTGTAGCAAATAAGGCCGTATTTACAAATAAATTAATTAATGCAGATAATAACTTCTATATTGATGTAAATTCTGTTAATGGAATGTATGACATCGGTAATCCATTAGTCCTTCATGGTTTCCTACCCAATTCTAGTAATAAGACGGTACTAGCTAATTTTAAAATATCTCATATTGTACCTATTGACGGTCCTATGTTTGATGCTATGGTTAGAATATACATCCAGTATGAAATGGTACTAAATAATATCCAAACCTCTTACCTATCGGCTACTGATAGAACAGTGAGTCAGGCATTTGCTGATGGTAACTTAGCGTTTCATGCTTCAGTTAATCATATCCAACTAAACTCTCAATTAGCTTCTAGAGTATATGAAATAGCAGATCATGGTGTATCTAAATTAAGTAATACTGGTATTAACCCAGCTACACCTAATATAGGGCATGCCTCTTATAATTTAATACAGGAACTTGATGCCCAGTTAAGCTGGAATACTCAAACAAATCTAGCGGGCATGCCCTATAGGGTGCCATTTGTAATCGAGTCTGGAGGTATTTTTGATGCCAGTCATCTAGATAGTATTGTAATGAAAAGTGTTAGTTTGAATCCAATGATACCTCATGCCGCGGCAACACAGGTTGAATCGATTGGTACTTCAACTTCACTCGTCGACGGGGATTGCGACGATTTATCTATATCTATAGAGTCCGCGGACTCTACTAATAAAACGGTTAATGTTGATATTCCTGATTGCCATCCATGGATTACAGGAGAGTCAGGATCAGTACAGTTAAGATTAGTTATAGCTACTAAAGTAAATAAAACCTTAGGGTCTTTTAAAACAAAAACATTAAAAACTGATTCTCATACTATTAATGTAACATCAGAGATTCCAGACTCAAAACTAATAAATTTAAAATCCCATGCCGGTACTGCTGATGTTTATGATGTTTATGATATATTATCAATCTCAAACTCGGATGATGTTGAAGATAATACTAGTTATTTAAATAGTTTTACTATTAAATCCACTGATAATGATAATATGTATAATAAATCTGCTCTTTCTTTTAATGGTAATATGGAAGCATTACCTGAGAATTTAACTATAACATACAGATATCTTGAGCATTCTGGTTCTGGAGACTTTTTCTCTATAGAATCTTATCCCACAGAAATTATAGGTAACTTACCTACATATTGGTCATCCTTAAAAGGAAGAGATTTAACAGTTGGTAATTTAATAGATTTCAGAACAAAGATGGATGATGTTGATCCTATACTTGAGCATAATACTTTAATTGATATAGATACTGCAATCGGTTATGATAGGCTAGATATAGTAACTGTAGACATAAATGGAATGTTTAATGTTATATCTTCTACACCCTCGGAAAGCCCATCAGTACCTGACACACCAAAAAATTCACTTAAATTGTATGAATTAATGATTCCTGCCAACTCATGGAAAGCTTCTGATATAACCATGAAACGGATAAATAATCGCAGATATACTATGAGGGATATTGGTAAAATAGAAAAAAGAGTTAATAGACTTGAGAAGTATACAACATTATCTCTTCTAGAATCTAATACTATGAATATAGATATTGGTAGAATGAAATCGGGATTTTTTGTAGATTCATTTAAAGATTATTCTAAAGCAGATGTTAATGATGTTGAGTTTAATTCCTCTGTAGATCCTTTAGAGAATGTATTAAGAGCTACAGCAGTTACTAAGAATTTCAATCTTTCTTGGGCGGATTCACCAGGTGTTATTTTTCAGTCTAATGGTATTGTGGAACAAGAACTAGACGGTACATTAACTTCTTCTCTGAATATTAAAAAAACCGGTGCTCTTGTAACATTGAATTATGAAGAAGTTCCAGAAATTCACATACCTATGGATGCAACAGGATCTATAAACGTAAATCCTTATATGATACCTTCATATACAGGGAAATTGGAACTATCACCTGCTTCAGATGATTGGAAAGATACAGACCGTAGACCAGAGGTAATATTCGAACAACCAGGCCTGTATGATGCTATGTTAGCTAATATTGATATGAATGATGTTGGTATATTCTATAAAGATTGGATAACACTACATTCAGGTACAGTAATAGGTGATTGGGATTACTCAGGTAAACTTTCGTGGAAAGGGCGAGCACGTGAAAACATTACTTCTACGTTTCAGCGTAGAGAGGGTGTTGAAAACACTTTAGAAGAAACAACTGAATTAGTTGATATGGGCGATAGAGTAGTATCAGTTAATCTTGCATCGTCTATGAGAACCCGTTTAATATCATTTAAAGGTGTGGGTCTAAAACCTAATACTGAATTAGCAGCAACATTTGATGATGTGGATGTTTCCAGATTTTGTAGGAAGGATGAAGTGTTTATTGATCATACTATAGAAGGTGATTATCCTAATCTACAGATGGAAGAAAATTATGGAACTGAATGGTCTGAGATTGAGTATCTTAACGTAAATCATCATCCTGGTGAACAATCATCCCTAACAACAGATGAATTTGGTAATATATGTGGATCTTTTTGGTTACCTAATTTAGATGAAATTAACTTTAGAACAGGTGATCGTATATTTAGGTTAACTGATGGATTTCTAGGGTCGGTTCCAGACAGTGCAGTTATTAACCGTGAGGTTGAAACTACTACAGCATCATTTACATATTCTGCTATAGGTCTTATCGAATCAAAAGAACATTTAACACTATCAACTAGATTACCGCATATTAATACTCATGAGATATCAGAAGAAAGGACACGAATAACATCTGATGTTCAATATAGAGATCCTCTAGCACAATCGTTTGTATTAAATAGAACAGAATATCCTGATGGTTTGTTCGCAACATCAATTGATCTTTATTTTAAACAAAAGGATTTAAAGAGAGACGTATCTATAGAACTTAGAGAGATGAGAGATGGAACTCCTACAATTAAAGTAATTCCATTCTCTAGAGTAACATTAAAATCCTCCGAAGTTACCGAAATCTTTAAAGACATTTTTAGCATGGATAATGTTCAAGATAAATCTGATCTAATTGCAAATTCTAGGACTAAGTTTAAATTCGAGTCACCTGTTTATCTATCACCTGGTGTTGAATATTGTTGGGTACTAGAAGCTGAGTCTGATAACTATGAAGTATGGTATCATACTAAAGGTCTAAGATCATTAGTAACTGGACAGCTGACTAATACTCAACTATTTCCAGGTACTATGTTTAAATCGTCTAATGCTTCTACATGGTCACCTGATCAGGAGTCTGATATACCATTTACTTTAAATAGAGCTAAATTTAATACCAATAAAAAAGGTATAGTTAATTTTAAAGAAAATATGGCAACTGATGGATGGGGTAAGTCATCAAATGCATTAATATTAAAACCAAATCCTTTTACTGTTCCTGCGGAACAAACATATATAGGTGAGTGGGCTGAGGGAATAGTCTACAGTAAAAATAATATAGTATTCCAAACTCTTGTAGACACTGGTGAAACTAAATATTATGTATCCAAGGTGGCGTATCCTGATATTAGTGCAAATGGTAATCCCTCCAATTCAAATTCGTCATTTTGGAGAGAGACACATTCTGCCGCGGCAAATTCAGACGAAATTACAGTTGACCATAAAAACCATGGTTTTAAAGTTGATGAATCTGTTACTATATCGGGTGCAACTGAATTCTCCGGATATCCTGAACAATCTTTTAATATAGAACAAACAGTATTCAAGATACACTCACCTGATACCTATAGTATTCTAATCCCTCGTTCTTCCCGTACACTATCAGGAGATAGTGCAGCATGGGTTAAAACAAAAGGTGGTGGTTCATCTGTAAGTTCTACATTCTCTGTTGATTATTCTGAATTCCACCTACAAGTGGCAGAGGTTATACCAAATAATACAGAAATTAATTGGTCTTCTAACCACACTTTAAGAAGTAATCTAGGGACCCCGAATAGACTATCAGAAAATCTAGATGTAACATCAAATATTACAAATTATAACGATAAACAGTTTACCATTGCTTCAAACGATCCTAACATTCAATGTGAATTCATTGCTAATTTATCGTCTGTATCTGATCATATATCACCTTGTATTGATCTTGACAGAATATCGGTTTTGGCAATAGAGAATATAATAGGCTCTTCTGATAAAGACTCAATAGCTACATATATTTCAAAATCTATTACTTTATCAGAACCTTCTTCACAGCTTAGACTACTTGCTGATGTATTATCTCCTGCCGGGACTAACGTTAAGATTTTCTATAAAAGAGACAATGCTGAATTAACTGTACCAGTAGCACCTTCAGTCTCAAATGCGCATGATTGGATAGAGTTCACTAGTGATGGTTCATCTGCTATAGCAATTCCTATAGGTAACTCTAATGATTTTATTGAAGTGGAGCTAGAACATTTAACGGAAGGAATAGCGTTTTCTTCATATCAGATAAAAATTGAAATGTTTTCTAATAATCCAGCAATTGTTCCATTAGTGTCTGGATTAAGAGTTATAACAGGTATATCATAATAATGAATGGGACTGTACATATAAAGGATCATAAGGATTATATAAGAGATCTTAATACAGGTGCTATTACATTTAATAACCATTTAAAAGTTAATAAATATAAAAAACAACTTCAAGTAGAAACACATAGAGATATGGAAATAAAAATGCTAAAAGAAGACATTAAAAACATTAAGAATATCATTAGCCAATTATTGGTGGAGATTAAACAATGAGTGTTATAGAGATATATAATTGGGACACTTTCTTAGATTGGAAAGAAAAAAATAATAACCTTGCTTCAGCTGTAGGAGATACAGCAAAGATTACAGTTGGTTTAAATTCAACTATAGTAGGAGAATTACTGAAACTTAAAGGTCAGGGATATTCTGAAGATGATATTAAAGATTTTATAGGCAGGTGGTTGGCCAGCAGTTCGGCTGCGTCGACTGGTGTTGACATCACTTACAATGCAACGACAAACCAGTTAACGTTTGAGGTTACTGCTGAGGGAAATGGCTTGGGTGGTTATACTGGGCTTACTAATACTGCTGATGGTGTCGAAAGTTTATTTGAGTTTTGGCAATCGATCCAACCTGCAGGGGCTGATACTTCAATTACTGCCTTTTTTAGTTCTTTGGTAGGTAATACAGGTGGTGGTGGTACACATGGTATTCGTGGTGTTGATTCTGATGGTAATATATTCCGTATGAGCCTAGAAGTGTACCGAAGAACAGCTGCAGATATTAGTTCAGCTGAACTCCAAGCTTTACAGATACCAGATACAGAGAATGGGTCATCTATTGACGTATTATCAACTAACGTTAACGCTACATTTATTGCACCTGCTGGTTGGACTGCATATACTCCACCACCAGACGAGAACGACCCTGCTAGCACAGAAGCTCTTTGGAGATCTAGTACTATAGTAACATCTCTTCCAATATTTAATTCCTCTCGCGTGTATAATCTTGGGGATCGTGTAATTTGGAATTCACAGACATACGAATTTATATGGGAGGATTCGGTAGACAAGGATCTAGTTGTTAATTGGGATCCAGCAACTAATGCTGTTAGTTTATCTTACCATTATATAGATATAGACTCTGTTACAGGAGAAATTAGTCCCACTGACAACAGGACAGTTGCATGGGACCCGGCGGTGGGGTACTATAAAGACGAAGTTTATGGTTCAGTAATCACTAGAAATGGTTATAACTTTTCGCAACAACTTGGATTAGATTCTGCAGGTAATTTAAACACCTCTACAGGTACTACACAACCCGGTGGATGGACACTAGTTCTTGATGCCTCGGGTAATCCTGTAGGTACGAAAATAATGGACATCCCTAACTGGAGTTCACCACAAGCTAATGCAATGGCTGGGGATGGTTCAGATGGTAGATCAGGTACTGAGCGTAATGTATACACGTTAGATCCATCTAACACATGGGGTGATGCAGGTGAGCTTATAGCCCCTATAGGTGGAAGTTTTAATTTTATGGGAGATGGTGAATTAACTGTACCAGTAGCACCTTTAACTGACCCTGATGTACATGAATGGGTAGCTAAGCCGGGTGATGCTATGTTACCTGGAGGGACAGAAACATACGCTCAAAATAGAACCCAAGGTGTACTATGGTATGCAAAAGCATCATTTTTATCTGATACTCCTACAGGGAGCTCCTACCATACTGTGGATGGTTTGGAAGGTAGTGAGGGAAAATCATGGGGTGATGTATTAAGATCAGGTACTGATGGTGAAAACGCAAATAATACTAGAGACATTCAGTTATTCAAAAGGCTTACTTTAAATGAACTAAACGTCGAACCACATCCAGTAATTGGTAACACCGTTAAACCCACTAGATGGAATTTTGGTACAGATCAGTTAGAATTTGATAATTTAGTGGGTGGTGGCTCAGGTAATTGGTATCGTTGGCCTGAATCACAGGAGGATCTTGTTAGATTAGAAGCACCTGCTGAGATGATAGCTTCTACATTTTATCCAGAATTTGTTAATGAAACAGGGTATGGGTTTGTCGATACAGATCGAGTAGGTAATGTCCCACCTAATGTGGACTATGATACAGCAACACAGGACGATAAACTAGTTACTCTAGCTAGAATTACTGCAGGTGGAGCTTTTGCTAATATTGAAGAAAAATACATTGGGTATTATTTAGGATCGCCTAAGCCAGTTATTGACATAATAAATGGTTGGTGGTCTAGGCTTGCATCGTCAACAGATTTATTGACAGCTGATCATAATTTATATGCGATAACAGCCATGGCCTCGAACTTAGTAGGTTCTGTACCTAACGTTGATACAACATTAACATGGCGCTATGAAAATATTGAAAAGTGTATAGTAAATATTAATGGATATAATGGTGTTGATGGTAACGATGGAAGTGATATTAAAACAGTTAAACTCTGGGCTAGAGGTAATATAGGCACACTACCTTCTAACTCTGTTACTGATAATTGGAACACATATTATAATTTTTCTACTAATGAACTATTAGATCTACCAACAAGTAGTGAGGCCTCAATTGCTTCTGGATGGTATTTAAGCAATCTTAACAATATTAATGGGTTTGGATGTAATGGTGTAGACAACTGCTGGACTGCTGCGGATGTACATTTTATGGCAGAAGGTTCGGCAATAAAACCTAATTATTGGGTTCCATGGCAGGCTTATAATGTGGATGATTATGTTAAATACGCTATTAGTGTTGATGGTACCGGTGCTCCAAACTTGCGCACATATAAATGTATAGTAGCCACAGTCTTCGATCGTGATACTAGAGCTAATTTACTTACTGAATCACCCGAATCCAGTTCAGCCCACAGCTCACAGCATTGGGATGAAGTTACAGACGCTGCCGGAGCTTCTGGTGTATATTCTTTAATTATTGATGACTGGAAAATTGAGGCTACAGAGGTAGGTAACCAAGGTCCTGAGGGAGAAGCTGGGTCTAAGAATTATTCAGGGCCTGGTGAACCTGTAATTGCGGATACAGGCACACAATGGGCTAATGGTACTCATAGATTTAAATTCACTTTACCCTCAAATGTGGCCGAGTTAATAGTTAGGATAAACGATCAATATGTTAATACGACTACTGGTGAATTGTATGAAATTCAAGTAGATCCTGCGAATCCGGATTTAGTTGTACCAGTATTATTATGGCAAATGGATATTACCCGTAAAGAAACTGACTTTATTTATCGTACTTGGCCTTTACAAGGAATACCTGGTACTGAACTTGGCGATTTAAACTCTACAAACGCCCTTGCAGCTGCCAACGCTGAATTACTTCAAGCACGTAAGGACAACAAGAGCAAACCGTCTACTGATCCTTTTTCAAGTGTGATGCCCCAGCTAATTCCATCACATGCTGCAGATACTGAGAACAATCCTTTTTCAGGATGGCATACTAGTATGCCTGCTTATAATCCTGATGAGTATATAATTTGTTCAGCGTCAATAGCATTGTTTAGAGGAAATGCATTACCAGGTGATCCATCACCTGTATGGGATGTTGTAACTGACACTATGGATACTACTGCAGTAGATGCTTTTGATCCGACTAAGGCATATCTCGTAGGTAAGGTAGTTAAAGATGCTAGCAATACAGCTTATATTTCTATAGATAATATTCCTGCAGGATCAACTCTTCAATCTGGTGATCAATGGTGGGCGTTTGGAAGAAATTATCTAGAATATAGTGTGTCTTGGGATTCTGCAGCACAACGATTAGCCACCGCTAGATGGTTTTATGGTGATGCTGACCCTCAAACGGATTTTCCTCACGGTATTTGTGCTGATGGTCTAGATGCAAACAATAGAAGTCAACCGGTCGCATGTATTTCAGCTGCTACTTCTGCAAATAGATTAGATACTGTTGAAGGAGCAGTTTATGTACGAACTCTAGTAGGTTCTGAGTCTGCATATAAACTTACCATTGATGAAAATAATGTAAAAACATGGACCAATATAATTTCGGAGATGAGAGGTCCTGAAGGTACTTCTGGTGATCAACTGGTTATTTTGTATACCACTGAGCAATATTATAGAGATGAACTCGATGATGCTCAAATACTGAATCTGTTACCGGATCCAACAGTATTGAACGTTAATACAATCTCAGGATGGTCCAAACTGGAAGGTGCTTTAACCGACGGCCAAGTTAGATATAAAACAACAGGATTTTTAGAAGCGGGTGGTACTAGCTGGGAATATAGAACTCCTATTATAGATACTCCTTCTATATGGCATACTCCAGGCCCTTTAGCCCCACATAGTAGAACGTTTTCACCAGCTGCAGTTGATGGTGATTTTTATGTTCAGACCAGCAGTGATGGGACACGTGGTGAGAAAATATGGTCATATTATAGGTTTCCGAACCAGTCCATAGATTGGCATGAAATTGTTGAGGAAATGACACCTTCACATTGGTTAGATGGGCCGAATGATCCTAATAATAGTCAAGGTCTAAACGGAGATTTTTTCTTAAATACCACAACTGAGGAGGTGTGGAAGAAAACTAATAATGTATGGTCAGCAAGTACTAATTTAAAAGGTGCCAAAGGTGTTGATCCTGAAAGAAATGCGTGGGTATTTATTAAAGTAGATGATGGTGTAACACCATCATCACCTCCTTTAGGTCAGCCCTATACGTCAGATCCAGGAGGTGGTTGGTATAATGATTTAGCGGATATTTCAGGATCCGTCCTTCCTACTGAGAGAATATGGACAAGTCTAGGTACAACTCCATTGGATGGTGTATCACCATGGCCTGTTACTCATTGGTCACCTCCTTCAAAATTAACAGGAGATATAGGTCCTGATGGTCCTGCAGGACCGGGTTCTATAATGCTACATACAGTTGCAGTAAATAAACCAAACGGTCTGCCAAACGGTCTTACTGATCAGATTATCGCCACAGATTTAGCTAACGGTGGTTCTTGGTATTCGAATGGTACCACTTGGACAGATGCACCTGCTGACCCAACAGGTGACGAGGTACTCTGGAGTACTTTTGGTCAGAGACCTGAAGGAATAGGTAGCTACTATGTGTTCAGAGTTATAGTACAAGCATCAGGTTCTCAGGGTAATCCAGGGATTGCCACAAACGGTGAAAATGGTGCAAGAACTGCATCAGGAACATTATACCTTAGTAATCTTTGGACTAATGACTACACTGATCCACAACCACCGTATTTAAGTGAAAGTAATTATAACTGGTCTACAAACCAGTGGACCACTCTCTCGGGTACCGGATGGTCTGTGAATCCTCAAACAGTAACTCCTGAAGCGGTTGGTAAGTACTTCGCCTGTGTTTATACAGTAGTAGAGGGTATGAATGGTAATACTGGAACCGTTACCACGGGTAGTACTATCCGATCATATAATTTTAATGGAACTGTATCATTTTCAGATTTAAGTGATGATACTATTGGAACAACTATTATTCATGGGTCAAACATTACCACAGGTACTATTACAGCAACCGAGTTATCCGCTGATGCCATCTCGACAGGGATGCTTAACAGTATCGATATTGGTAGTGGGATGAGTTTCTCGCTAGGTGATCCTGCGAACTTTGGTGCAGGTATTGCCCCTGCCGCAGCGTCCTTAGAGACTTCTGTTGGAGATAAGATGGCACTAATCGCTATTGGCACTAATACAGGAGCTAGTTTTACGGCAGGTTTTGGGGCTATTGGAGACAGTTCAGCTTTAGGAGCAATTGTTCAACACACCTCATACGCAGCGGAACTTCCAGACAGAAAGTGTACCTTTGTTGGAACAAATGGTGGAATAACATGGGAAACTGAGATTGACGGTGCAATGGTGCAAGGGGGTGGAGAGTCTTACGGTTCTGTCTCTTACATAAGTAACCTAGATAATACCTCAATGTGGGGTGGTGCAACAACAGGTTGGATTGCAGGCGATAATCAATGTATAACATACCTTGCCCTGCACGTCCCCTCCACAGGAGAAATTTATGGTATTCACTCCGCAGGTGATGCGTTCATAGCAGGGGGTGCTTACATAGCAGGTGGGGTTTCTCCGTTTACTGGATGTCACAAGGGTTTACTAGACAAGTCGTATAGCCCAGTTGAGGGGGATATTCTTGTGGATGGTGGCGTGGCAATTAAAGGGGATATAAGTAACACAATCACCGAGTTGACTTCTTCATCTTCTGCTAATCAAAAGGGTGTTGTTGGAGTATTTACGAAGAGGGCAGCTTTAACAACCAAGTTGTTCCCTGCGATGCTTGGGGGAGATGTAAGTTACATAGAGGGCGATGGAGTAACCCCAGATTCAAAGGTTCAAGACATTGCTCCTGAGTATACCCATTACATCGACACCCATGATTCCATTTCTATGAACTCGTTAGGAGAAGGACAAGTAAACGTATGTGGTGAGAGCGGTAACTTAGAAATAGGTGACCTCATAGTAACCTCAAGCATCGCAGGTAAAGGTAAGAAACAAGATGACGATATTATTAGATCTTATACAGTAGCTAAAGTCCGTGAAGCAGTTACATTCTCTGATCCTACAGAAGTTAAGTTAGTTGCTTGTATATATCTTTGTGGATAGATTTATAAATAGTAAATAATATAAATAGTATTATAGAAAGGAAATATAAGAAATGGCAATATACGCAAATTTAAGTATAGATCAAGGATCGGATTTTTCGGAAGAATTGAAGATCCAAGATATGTCAGGTGAACCTGCAGATCTTGCAGGTTATACTATCAAATCTGAAATTAGAAGAACAATATCGTCAGAAACTAAATATGATTTTGTATGTACTGTTACAAACGCATCAGATGGAGTTGTTGTAATAGGTTTACCTGCTGCTACTTCTAATGCGATGAGACCTGGTAGATACTTATATGATGTAGAAATAAAGAGTGATATTAGCAACATAATTACAAGAGTGATAGAAGGACAAGTTGAAATAACAGGTGGGATAACAAGGAGTTTATAAGAAATGGCAATTATAGGTAAGTTATCTGATAAAAAATCATCATCTCTTATAGGTGGTTTTAATGATACACAAAATTCATTAACTGTTACGTCATTATCTCATGTACAATCACAAAGATTAAGTGAACTAATTGATGTAGATACATCAGCCCGTGTAGATGGTTCTATTATTATGTGGGACGAACCATCACAAACATATAAAATACGACCAGATATAGATCATCCCAATCTATCAGTGGTTGGTGGTAGTTTTTAGTATATACTTTATAACTATTATAAAACAATCTAACATTAATTAGCAGGAGACATTTAAAATGTCAGGTACTATAATAAAAACTAAATATTCCACCACCGCAGCGGCACCAGTTGATGGGTCACTGCAGATAGGTGAAATGGCGTATTCATTTACGTCAGAAAAACTATTCATAGGTGATGATTCAGGAACAGTACATGGTGATATTATTGGCGGTAAGTATTTTACCGACTTATTAGATCATCCTCTTGGAACCTTAACACCAGATTCTGCTATTCTAGTAGATTCTAATTCAAAAATAGATGTATTAAATGTAGATAATATCACATTAAATACTAATACAATATCTACTACAGATGCTAATGGTCATCTAATACTGAACCCTAATGGTTCAGGTGAAGTACAAGTACAAGCTTCAACACTTGCTGTTGTTGGTGATTTTACTGTATCAGGATCTACTACTGTTGTTGGTGGTTCTACATTAGGTAATCTTAATTTAGCAGCTAATACAATATCTGCCGTTAATGGTAATGGTAATATTATATTAACACCAAATGGTTCTGGTAATGTTTCTATTAATTCTACACAAACTTTAATTATACCAAAAGGTTTAGTAGGAACACGACCTACACCTGGATCAGTTGGTAATGGTGCGATTAGATATAATGAAACAACTAATAGATTTGAAGGTGTAGTTTCATCTAATTGGACAGGACTTGGTGGTGTAATTGATGTAGACCAAGATACATATATCTCTGCGGAGACTATGAATGCTGGTTCACCAACAGATGATGATGTATTAAGATTCTTTACAGCTGGTGTAGAAGAAGCTAGAATTGACTCTTCTGGATTATATGTAACAGATCAAGTTACAGCACCTATAGGTAATTTTACAGTTGCTAATATAGGTACTGCTAATGTAACAACTCAACTTCAAGTTGATGCTGATGCTAATTTCAGTGCAGGTATTGATGTTACTGCAGGTAATGTTGATATTACAGATGACTTAAATGTTACAGGTGATGCTAACATTGATGGTAATACTATTATTGGTGGTGACTTAACTGTTAATGGTACTACAACTTCTGTTAATTCAAACGTTACAACATTAAATGATCCTGTTGTTAAAGTAGGTGATGGTTCACTTGCTGCTGGTGATGGTTTAGATCGTGGTGTTAATTTTGATTGGGGTGACGGATCTGTAGTTAAAACTGGATTCTTTGGTTTCGATATACAAACACAAAGATTTACATTTAAACCAGATTCAAGTGCAATTACTGAAGATTATTCAGCTCCTTGGGGTGATGCACAATTTCATAACCTTTTCTTATCAGGCGATGAAATAGTTGATGGTACATTTAATGTTAAAGGTGCTGTAGATTTAGATTCAACTCTTAATGTAGATGGTAATACTACTCTTGTTGGATCATTATCTGTTGGTACAACATTAGATGTTACTGGTGTTACTACATTAGTTTCTCAGTTAAATGCTAATGGTGGTATTAATTGTGATTCTGGTCAGTTTATTGTTGCTAATACAACAGGTAATGTATCAACACAAGGTACATTAGAGGTTGCAGGTACAACTATATTATCATCTACTTTAAATGTAGTAGGAGATACAGATTTAGATTCAACTCTTAATGTAGATGGTGATGTTACACTTAAATCAGCTACTGCTCTTGGATCATCCGGACAAATGACTATTAACGCTTTAGGTGTTATGACTGCAGGCGTTATAGATTGTGGTACATTCTAATAATTATAACACAATTTAAGTAAAGTACGTTAAAGGGTCTTAATTGACCCTTTTTTTTTATTATAAATATATA